>ULQU01046103.1_pt1 | contig 42015 bp, 32 predicted proteins | sample 1954841 | NCBI WGS metagenome assembly ULQU01 (sample SAMEA4835664, study PRJEB28245) | human gut metagenome | biome: gut microbiome; material: fecal sample | place: Denmark | collected 2008
GAAATCACCATCAAGGACGGACGGATGACACCCGAAGCCCTTTGGGCAATGGGACGTATCGGTGGATCAAGTGTTTCTCCCGACGGTAAACATATCGCCTACACCGTTTCTTATTACAGTGTCAAACAGAACAAAGGACACCTGGTCATTTACGTAATGGACGCCGACGGCAGTAACAATACCCTGCTCACTACCACAGCTGCCAGCGAAGGAGATCCGGTATGGATCAAGGGAGGAAGCAAGATAGCTTTCCTTTCGAACGGACAGATATGGGAAATGAATCCCGACGGCACCGACCGCAAGCAGTTGTCGGACTATGCCGGCGGTATAGACGGATTCTCTTTCTCGCCCGACGGAAGCAAGGTTCTGTTTATCTCACAGGTGAAATACGGAGAACGTACCGTTGACAAATATCCCGACTTGGACAAGGCATCGGGAAGAGTAATAGATGAGCTCATGTACAAGCATTGGGATGAATGGGTAGAAACCGTTCCGCATCCGTTCGTTGCATCATTCGACGGCAATCAGGTGGGTGAAGCGACCGACCTGTTGGAAGGAGAACCTTATGAATCGCCGATGAAACCTTTCGGAGGTATCGAACAGCTGGCATGGAGTACCGATTCAAAACAGATTGCCTATACTTGCCGTAAAAAGACCGGACTGGCTTATGCTGTATCGACAGACTCTGATATCTACCTGTATGACGTAGCTACCAGACAGACCCGCAACCTGTGCAAGGAAGACGCAACCGACAAGAACATGGGTTATGATACAAATCCCAAATTCTCACCCGACGGTAAAAGTATAGCATGGCAGAGCATGGAACGTGACGGCTACGAAAGCGACCGTAACCGCCTGTGCGTAATGGACCTGCAGAACGGGAAAAAGACCTATGTTACCGAATCATTCCAGTCGGGAGTAGACGACTACTGCTGGAACCCCGACAGCAAGACGTTGTACTTTGTAGGGGTATGGCACGGTACCAGCATGATATACAGCACAAACCTGAAAGGTGAAGTGAAACAACTTACCGACGGTATGTACGACTATGCTTCAGTAACAATGCTCGACAACAAGCAGCTGCTTACCAAACGTCATTCTATCAGTGAGGCCGACGAACTGTTCACCGTCAACCTGAAAAAGAAAAATGAAGTAACCCGTATTACAAAAGAGAATGACCACATTTTCAACCAATTGAAAACCGGTAAAGTAGAAGCACGCTGGACCAAGACGGTCGACGGGAAGGACATGCTCTCATGGGTCATCTACCCGATCAACTTTGATCCGAACAAGAAATATCCTACCCTGCTCTTCTGTGAAGGAGGCCCTCAAAGTCCGGTAAGCCAGTTCTGGAGCTACCGCTGGAATTTCCAGATCATGGCAGCCAACGATTATATCATCATCGCACCTAACCGACGCGGACTTCCGGGCTTCGGTATGGAATGGCTGGAAGAAATCAGTACCAATTACGGCGGACATTGTATGGACGACTACCTCACTGCCATTGATGACATAGCCAAAGAACCTTATGTAGACAAGGACCGTCTGGGCTGTGTAGGAGCCAGCTTCGGTGGATACTCTGTATACTGGCTGGCCGGTCACCACAACAAACGCTTTAAAGCATTCATCGCCCACGACGGATTCTTCAACATGGAGCAGCAATACCTGGAAACAGAAGAGCTCTGGTTTACCAACTGGGATCTGGGCGGTCCGTACTGGGACAAGCAGAATCCGGCCGTACAACGCAGCTATGCCAACTCACCTCACCTTTTTGTAGACAAATGGGACACTCCTATACTCTGCATACATGGAGAAAAAGATTACCGTATACTCGCCTCACAAGGCATGGCGGCATTCAATGCGGCCAAACTGAGAGGTATACCTGCCGAACTGCTGATTTTCCCTGATGAAAACCACTGGGTACTGAAACCGCAGAACGGTATCTTATGGCAGCGCACTTTCTTCAGCTGGCTCGACAGATGGCTGAAACCGGCAAAATAAAATAACAACCCATTCATAATCAAACCCGCTAAAAACCAAACAAAAATATCATTATGGAAATAACCAGCGCAGAATTTGTTATAAGTAACTCACGCGCCGACATGTGCCCGAAAACCGATTATCCGGAATATGCATTCATCGGGCGTTCCAATGTCGGCAAGTCCAGCCTGATCAACATGCTGACCAAGAATCCGAAACTGGCTATGACCTCTTCCACTCCTGGAAAGACCTTGCTCATCAACCATTTTCTGGTAAACAAGGAATGGTATCTGGTGGATCTGCCGGGATACGGCTATGCCCAGCGCGGAAAAAAGATGATGGAAAAGATCCAGAAACTCATCGAATATTATGTGCTGGAACGGGAACAGATGACCTGCCTGTTTGTATTGATAGACAGCCGCCTCGAACCGCAGAAAATAGACCTGGAATTTATAGAATGGTTGGGTGAAAACGGAGTTCCTTTCGCCATTATCTTTACCAAAGCCGACAAGCAAAGCATAGGAAAGACAAAGCAAAATGTGGACCGCTTTATGGAAGTGCTGAAGAAGCAATGGGAAGAACTCCCTCCTTACTTTATCTCCTCGGCAGAAAAAAAGACCGGTAGGCAGGAAATTCTGGATTACATAGAAGAAATAAACCGCTCACTCAAATAATAATAAGGACATCTTATTAAATCATATTTACGAGGCCTGTATGCAACCACATACAGGCCTTTTTTCAAATACCAAGGCCTGTACATGGAAACGTCAGGTCATTTCATCCCGGATATCAAGATCTTTTTCCAATAAATTCAAGTTCTTTTTGCAGAAAGAACTTGAATTTATTGGAAAAAGGCCATAGCGTTTTACCACCCTTATATCCGCTCCCGGACGATTTAGTGCAGATTAGCTTGCTTTATTCGGATTTATTTTTTAAATTTGAGACAGACCTATGAAAAACCACATTCTATTTTCAACACAAAAGAAGTTCTATCACAATACAATTGATTCCATAAACTTATGTTGAACTTAAAAAATAGAGCCCTATGAGAAAGTATTTAGCAGAAATGATCGGAACTATGGTATTGGTACTGATGGGATGCGGAAGCGCTGTCTTTGCCGGTAATATAGCCGATACAGTCGGTGCCGGTGTAGGCACTTTAGGAGTTGCATTCGCATTCGGTCTTGCAGTCATCGCCATGGCTTACACAATCGGCGGCATTTCAGGCTGCCATATCAATCCGGCTATCACACTGGGAGTATGGCTGTCGGGCCGCATGAATTCCAAAGACGCCGGTATGTATATGGTATTCCAGATTATCGGAGCCATTATCGGATCACTGATCCTGTATCTTCTGGTTTCTACAGGAGCGCATAACGGACCTACCATGACCGGTTCGAACACTTTCATCCCTAGCGATATGGGACAGGCATTCATAGCCGAAGCCTTGTTTACATTTATCTTTGTACTGGTAGTTCTGGGATCGACCGACGAAAAGAAAGGAGCCGGGAACCTGGCAGGTCTGGCCATCGGACTGACACTGGTACTCATCCACATTGTCTGTATTCCTATTACAGGAACTTCTGTAAATCCGGCACGTAGTATCGGTCCGGCCATTATAGAAGGAGGACAGGCCATGAGTCAACTGTGGCTGTTCATTGTAGCCCCGTTTATAGGAGCGGCCTTCAGTGCCCTGGTGTGGAAAACCATCGGTGGAAACAAATAAATTCTTCCGTCTCATAAAAAAGGAAACCGTTTTATGAAGCCTGAAAACCTTCATAAAACGGTATTCCTATTGTTAGCAAAATTCAATACTACCCTTCTATCTCGCTCAATTCCAGCCAGCGCATAGTCTTTTCATCGAGTTCCTCTTCAAGCTTCGGCAGGCGTTTCGACTTTTCAGTCAGTTCGTCTACGCTGAGCGTTCCGCTGCAAAGGGCTTCCTCAATGTTTTTCTTTTCAACCTCCAGAACGGCAATATCCTTTTCAAGCTGCTCGAACTCCTTCCTTTCCTTGAAAGTCATCCGCCGTCTGTCATTCAGACGCACACGTTGGACCTTCTCCTCCTTCGGCTTCTCCTTTTCCTTGTCATGTTCGGCCTTGGCTACTTTCCAGTCACGGTAATCGGAATAATTTCCTGGAAAATCACGTATATCACCCTGTCCTTTGAATACCAGCAGGTGGTCAACCACCTTATCCATGAAATAGCGGTCATGACTCACCACTATCACACAGCCTTTGAAGTTCTGCAAATATTCTTCCAACACCTGTAACGTGACAATATCCAGGTCATTTGTCGGCTCATCAAGTACCAGAAAATTCGGATTCTTCATCAGCACGGTACATAGATACAGACGCCGGCGTTCACCCCCACTCAACTTATATACATAACTGTGTTGGGTTTCGGGCGTGAAAAGGAAATGCTGCAGGAACTGTGAGGCAGTCAGACGTTTGCCGTTATCCAGTTCAATGACTTCGGCAATGTCGGTAATCACATCGATAACCTTCATCTGCTCATCAAACTTCAGGCCATCCTGTGAGTAATATCCGAAGCGTACAGTCTCACCGATATCCAATGTACCGCTGTCGGGCTTTTCAATCCCCATCAGGATTTTTATGAATGTCGACTTTCCTGTTCCGTTATTGCCCACAATACCCATTTTCTCATACCGGGCAAAAATGTAAGAGAAGTCATCCAGAATCTTCAGGTCACCGAAACTCTTGTACAGATGGTCGGCTTCAAAAATCTTGGAACCGATATAGGAAGCCTTGACATCAAGCTTCACGTTCGAATCATACATACGCCGTTTGGCCACCTTCTCCAATTCATAGAATGCCTCCTCGCGGTAACGGGCCTTATGTCCGCGGGCCTGTGGCATGCGACGCATCCATTCCAGCTCCGTACGGTAAAGATTATTGGCACGGGCAACCTCTGCATTGGCTGCATCGATACGTTCCTGACGCTTTTCCAGATAATAGCTATAATTACCTTTGTAGGAATAAAGCTGGCGGTTATCGATTTCAATGATTTCCGAGCAGACACGGTCCAGGAAATACCGGTCGTGTGTCACCATCAATAAGCTCAGAGTTCCCCGGCTCAGATATTCTTCAAGCCATTCGGTCATATCCAGATCCAAATGGTTGGTCGGCTCGTCCATGATCAGAAGATCAGGCTCGGAAATCAATACGTTAGCCAGTGCCACACGTTTCAACTGTCCACCCGACAAATACCCGATACGTTGATTGAAGTCTGTTATCTTCAGCTGTGAAAGGATCTGCTTGACACGCCGTTCATAATCCCAGGCCTTCTCATGCTCCATACGGTCCAACAGGTCTTCCAGTCCCGGATTTCCCGGTGTCTCCATGCATTTTTCATACTCCTTGATCAACTCGACCGTTCCGTTCCCGTGATAGAAACACGCTTCCAGCACTGTCAGTTCCTCCGGATATTGCGGACTTTGTTCCAGATACCCTACACGCAAATCACGGCGAAATGTTATTTTTCCTTCATCATATCCTTCCTTCCCCGCCAGAATATTCAACAAAGTGGTCTTGCCGCTACCATTCTTGGCAATCAGTCCGATACGCTGTCCCTGAGCAACTCCAAAAGAAATCCCTTGAAACAACACCAGATCACCGAACGATTTTGTCAGCCCCTCTACTTGCAAATATGGAATCATTATTTCTCAAAAAAATTAAATTCATACCCATCAGTTCCACTCTATATAATACAGCCTGTCACAAAGCCTCTTCCACTTCCGAACGGATACGTTCAAATTCCCCTTTCAGGCTACACGACTTTCCATCCTTGATCCGATTCCATATCAGTTCGGTAGGATACACCATCACTCCTGTATGACCGAAACGCAAAGCCGGAAATTCCTTTTTCCCGTCGATAACAGTCACCCAGTCCATGCCATCCATTTCATTTACCAGAATCGCTCCGAAAGCGATGCCGAAACTTTCCCATGCCTGGCGCTGACTTCTGTTGAAACGCCCGCTGTCCATAACCTTCTGGATACTGTCTATATCGGCTGCACAGGCTGTAAAATCCTTTGTCAATTGTTTTTTTATGGTAGAAACGGCCCAGTCATACCCTTCATTGATGGCATTGATTTCAAGCACACGTACAGGTATGACTTCCTTCAGCGGCTTATCGCCTTTTCCACGCACCTGTAACGTAGCTATGATATCTTCGGCCACCTTGGCACTCTCTCCTTTAGGAACGGTAAACGAACACTCTATCGAAATATTCCCTTTACCGGTTACCCACAGGTGAGACGTATACCAGGCCCCGTTCTCCTGAAAACTCTCAGTTGAATAGGCGCAGTTCCACTGGCCAACCTTTACCCGACGCACGCCACGGTTCTGCTGTATCTCATATTCTATACATTCGGCCGCATAACCGGCATTCTCTCCCTGATAAGCGGAAATACGGAAATTCCCCGTCCACTTATCCGGATTATAAAACAGGAAACTGTCTTCCGTATCCTCGAATTCACGCCAGTCATCAGGATACTCCAAGGAGAACCACGCTCCCGGTGATATATATTTCATCATAAGCTTTATCTGTTAAATTATTATTCGACGGGAAGAATCTCAATCCAATAGTCGTCCGGATCATGAATAAAATAAAGCCCCATGGCTTCATTTTCGAAGCACACGCAACCCATCTCCTTATGGAATCTGCGTACTTCATCATAATCACCTTCTACGCGGAGGCAGAGATGACTTTCATTCTCACCCAGTTCATAATCCTCGGTGTGGTCGCGCAACCAAGTCAGTTCCAGCAGAAATGCGGAATGGTCATCGGCCATATATACCAGAATAAAGGATCCGTCGGCTGCCTCCTTCCGATGGGATTCATGCAATCCCAAAGCCGTTTCATAGAACCGGATACTCCTTTCCAGGTTTGTCACATTGATATTGAAATGATCAAATCTTCCTTTTACTTTCATATTCCAGGTTATTTTAATAATTAGTTACAAATTCAGATCAAACTCCCGTCCCCGTACATCCGGCATCAACATCAGCGTTCCATACTTTGCCGCAACCGGCCCGAAGGCGGCAGCCTCGGCATAATACTCGTCGAAATGCATCGGTACAAAGACTGATGTCTTTATTTTCTCGATGAACTGCCGCGGACCACGCATATATTCCTTTCCCAAACGGGGATCAACGGGAAACATCACCAGATCCATCTGCGTAGTGTACTGTCCGATAAAGTCCAGTTCGTGAAAATAATTTTTCTCATATCCTTTCCATTCCGACTCCTCGCATTCATCCATCCAGTGCCAATTGTTCAAATCGCCCGCATGGAAAATTTTCTTTCCGTCAACTTCAAGCAGAAAAGAAACGCCTGAATCGGTCGATCCGAACGCACGGATACAGATACGGTCGTCTTCATACTTTTCTCCTTTCTTCAACCACACAGCATCGGTTTCACGGGCAGCCCGCCGCCGACGCCAGATATCCTTCGAAAAGACGTATATAATGTCGGGACGGATTTCCTTCCACGACAACACATCCTTATTGAAATGATCGGCATGAAAATGAGTGGAAAGTACATACAGCTTTCCGGGACGTTCCAATATCTTATCATGCAGCACTCCCTCCGACAATGAGACGGAATCCTCCTCATAATCCATTACGACCGTATAGTCTTCACCCAGCAGGACAAATCCGCTATGATAAAGATAAACCAATCTCATATACAAGACATTATTAATCATTTTCCGATAGGCTGGATATATGCTCTGGTCGCCTTATCTATTTCCAGAAACATATAATTGACCTTTCCCGAATGAATCAGCTTTTCATTCTTCCGGTACATATCGGTTGCATATTCCTTTGATTTTCCGAATAGGAAGCTGGAGGCTTTCTCCTGCGACTTTCCGACCATGGTCGAATCCAGATTTTCAGAAGGGAAGAAATCATTCAAATCCACATCACCTATCATGGTCGTCTCCAGAAAATGGATATCAGTATGTGCCAGATCAGTGTGATATCCCACAAACATATGCCCCGGAATACGTACCAGCACCGGATTAATATTGATGGCCTTCAACAATGAAGCAAACAAGACACTGCCATCCACACAATTGATCTGTGCCGATTCCAACGCATCATCGAAGGTACGTACACGCTGCGTAAATACCACGTTCGATGACAGACTGCTGTTACTGATGGAACTGTACTTGAATCCGCGTTTCTGCAGTACATACCAGATAGCATATACCTGTTTGTCGACCAGCTCCGGATTCTTGCTCTGATATCCCCAGAAACGGTTCACGATACGCGTATTCAAAGCTTCACGTAAAATCTTGTCGATATTGGGATTGTCCTCATTCACGTATGCAGCAAAAAAATCGCCCGTATCATGAAACTTCATGCGGCTGTCCATATACCCTAGCAGACATTCGTTGATACTACGCATAGAAAAAGTATGGATATTGTTACCCAAATCACGTTTGTTCAATGTGGCATGGATGGAAACCGTTACCGGAGCAGCCTGTTCATTCTCGCGCAAGGCATTGTAATTCCATATGATATCCGGATAAACAAGATATTCCCTATTGCTCTCGGGAAGAATGAATTCGGAAACGGACCGGTCAAAAAAAGGCGTCTCGGCCACTTCCACACGCAACTTACTGTTGGCTGCCCTGCTTTTCACACGGATCGCAATACACGATTTGGGATTGCCGATATAACCTGTATCTGCCGGGACGATAAGATTGGCATCCGTAGTAGCTGTCGACAGGATGGTGACCGGGAAAATGTTTCCTCCCAACTCATCCGTAATCTCAAACCCGTCATTAAAAGGTTCATACTGGTAAATATAGCCTCCTGCCAGCAGAACTACAGCCATGATAACGGTCACTACAACATATCTCCATTTATTGGCAAGACGAAAAAAACCTCGTTTCATATTTCTAAATCAACAAAATGAATAAATGCCCGACAAAACGAAATGAAGAACCTATAAACTTCCTCTTTCAAACCGGACATTTACAAATTCTTCATTCGTATACTGCAACCCGCAGACACATGTCTCCAAAGTTACAGTCATTCATTACCTTACGGCGATACACTCTATTTCTACCAAGGCATCCTTAGGCAAAGCCTTTACAGCTACAGCCGAACGTGCCGGAAAACTTCCGTCGAAATATTTTGCATATACGGCATTCATTTCGGCAAACAGAGACATATCGGCCAGAAACACGGTAGTCTTGACGATATTGGCAGTAGTCAGTCCAGCCTCAGCCAAAATGCTTGAAATATTCTTGAATGACTGTTCAGTCTGTTCGGCCACACCACCAGGAGCAAAGACACCGGTTGCAGGGTCAACTGGCAACTGGCCGGAAACAAAAATCATACCATTAGCTTCGATAGCCTGGCTATACGGACCGATAGCAGCAGGAGCTTTTTCTGTAAAAATCACTTTTTTCATAAGAATTCTTTAATCTATTAATTCATTTTCAATGTAAAAGTAACTCTTTTCCGCCAATAATACACCATCCCGATTAAAAAAAACAAGATTTATTAGTTTATATCGTAAAAAACTTCTACTTTTGTCTTCATAAAGATAGGTCAGGCCTTTATCACAAAGGCTGCTTGTCTTACTTTCCTTTTATAACATCAAAACAAAAAATCAAGTTTAATATTGTAATCCGTGAAGTATACGTGGCTGTAGAGTAACAGGGTTGCTCATGACATTTCATGTGAAAAGACTTCAACGGCATTATAAAAACTCATTTTATACCCTTATTATAATTGTATGTATAACATTATCCAATTAAACGACAAAGATTTGTCCGAATTGCAGCAGATAGCCAAAGAGTTGGGCCTGAAAAAAACCAGTGCATTACGCAAAGAAGAGCTGGTATACCGCATTCTGGATGAACAAGCCATTGTCGGTGCAACCAAAAAGGCAGCAAAAGCCGGTGACGAACAGCGTCCGGAGGGGCAACCGCGCAAACGTTCCCGTATCAGTGTAAAGAAAGAAGGCGACAAAGTTTACACGGCCACCAAAGACAAAGCGCAAAAACTGGAAGCCAACACTCCTCCACTCCCTGCACAGGCACCGCTTTTTAAAGATGAAGCGGCTCCGGCAGAAGCTCCGCAAGCAACTGCACCGCAAACCGAAGAAAAACCGAAAGCCAAACGTGGACGTAAGCCGGGAAGTAAAAACAAGGCAACCCTGGAAAAAGAACAGAAATCGCTCCAAAAGGCCGAAACAGGCGCAGAGCCCCAACCAACAACCGTAGAACCGAAACCAGCCCCGGTACCAGTTGAAGACGAAATGGATCTTCCTACATTGAATATCACCGGAGGAGAAGACTTCATTCCAATAGAAGATCTTCCTTCTGAAAAGATTGAACTTCCATCAGAACTGATCGGCAAATTTGAAGCGACCAAAATGGCCCCGGTTACACCCACAACTTCTGAAAAGGATAGCAAACAGACGAAATTCCAGTCGCGCCAGCAACGGCATAACAACCGGAACAACCGCCAACAAAACTATCAGAATCCCAACCAAGGACAGAACCAGCCGGCAACGACACAAGCTACCGCCTCAACTACTCTACCTGTACCGGTTCCTACACCTGCAGAAGAACCGAAACCTGCAGAAAAGCCCTATGAATTCGATGATATTCTGAAAGGTACAGGAGTTCTGGAAATCATGCCCGACGGTTACGGTTTTCTGCGTTCCTCCGACTACAACTATCTTTCTTCACCCGATGATATTTATGTATCACAGTCGCAGATCAAGCTGTTCGGCCTAAAAACCGGTGATGTAGTAGAAGGAACAATCCGTCCACCCAAAGAAGGAGAAAAATATTTTCCACTTGTAAAAGTATCTAAAATAAACGGACTGGATCCGGCCCTGGTTCGCGACCGTGTTCCGTTCGACCATCTGACTCCCTTATTCCCAGATGAAAAATTTAAGCTCTGCAAAGGATATGATGATAACCTGTCGGCCCGTGTTGTCGACCTGTTCGCCCCTATCGGCAAAGGCCAGCGCGCATTAATTGTGGCACAGCCTAAAACAGGTAAGACCATCCTGATGAAAGACATAGCCAACGCCATTGCAGCCAACCACCCGGAAGTCCACATGATTATGCTGCTGATTGACGAACGGCCGGAAGAAGTGACGGATATGGCCCGAAGCGTCAATGCGGAAGTTATCGCTTCTACATTCGACGAGCCCGCCGAACGCCACGTAAAGATTGCCGGTATCGTACTTGAAAAAGCGAAACGTATGGTAGAATGTGGTCATGACGTAGTGATTTTCCTTGATTCCATCACTCGTTTGGCACGTGCATATAATACAGTATCCCCTGCATCCGGCAAAGTACTGTCGGGTGGTGTAGACGCAAACGCCCTGCACAAGCCGAAACGTTTCTTCGGTGCGGCACGTAACATCGAAGGAGGCGGTTCATTGACAATCATCGCTACCGCCCTGATCGATACCGGTTCCAAAATGGATGAAGTCATTTTCGAGGAATTCAAAGGAACAGGAAACATGGAGCTCCAGCTTGACCGTAACCTCAGCAACAAACGTATATTCCCGGCTGTCAATATCACGGCATCAAGTACCCGCCGTGACGATCTGTTACTCGACAAGACAACACTCGACCGCATGTGGATATTACGCAAATACTTGGCAGATATGAATCCTATTGAGGCCATGGACTTCGTAAAGGAACGTCTCGAAAAGACCAAAGACAACGAAGAATTCCTGATGAGTATGAACTCGTGAAAACTGGAATAGACAAACCAATAAAATAAAAGGATGCGCTTTAGACGCATCCTTTTATTTTAATATCCTACAATTCTGTATTCCCATATCCTGTCAGAAAGGAAGGTCATCCTTCTCATCTGTTGCAGCAAAATCGACCGGTGCCGCAGGAGCCGCATTCATCGGAGGGAACGGAGCATCCATAGGAGGCATCTGAGGATTTGCACCTACGCGTTCAACCTTCCAGGCACGGATACTGTTAAACCAACGCCCCTGCCACTCACGGGCATCGATATCGAAAGAAACATTCAATTCTTCGCCTATCTGGATATTGAACTGCTGTATCTTGTCTTCACCGAACACATCAAAACACATACGGCGCGGATACTGGTCGTGCGTCTCAATTACATACTCCTGCACTTTCCAGTTATTACCGTTTTTAGAAACTCCTCCTCTCGGTTCGAGAACCGCTATTACTTTTCCTGCTAATTCCATAATTCTATTTTTTTAATTTGGTCACGAAGTTACGTTTTTTTCTATCATAGTAAACGAATTTTTATCTCTTTTTTATGATGCCTATCCAATCTTTTTTCTAACTTTGGCAGTTAAATAGCAATGCTTACAAAAAACAAAATAATATAAAAATAAATACAAAGATATGAAATTCATCATTTCTAGCACCACATTATTTTCTCATCTGCAGGCTATAAGTCGCGTCATCAATTCAAAGAATTCCTTACCTATCCTGGATTGTTTCCTTATGGAACTTCAAGACGGAACTTTGTCTATTACAGCTTCCGATAATGACAACACACTCTGCACTTCTATCGAAGTCAATGAATATGAAGGAGACGGCCGGTTCGCCGTTTCTTCAAAGACATTACTTGAGGCCTTGAAGGAGATTTCAGAACAACCGTTGAGCTTCGAGATCAACATGAACAATCTGGAAATCACCGTCAGATACCAGAACGGTAAATACAACCTGATGGGACAAAATGCAGACGAATACCCGCAAGTACAAGAATTGGGCGATAATGCCGTACAGATTATGATGGGGGCAGATATCCTGATGAATGGTATCAACCGCAGCATCTTTGCTACCGCCGATGATGAACTCCGTCCGGTCATGAACGGTATTTATTTTGATCTTACACAAGAAGATATCACCCTGGTAGCATCCGACGGCCATAAACTGGTACGTTGCAAGACATATGCCGCACACAGTGACGAAAAAGCCGCATTTATCTTACCTAAAAAACCGGCTACCCTGCTGAAAAACCTTCTTCCGAAAGAGCAGGGTGATGTCCAGATACAATTTGACGACCGTAATGCCACCTTTACCATGGAGAACTACCGTATGGTATGCCGCCTGATTGAAGGACGTTATCCGAACTATAATTCCGTCATACCTCAGAACCCTCATAAGGCAATCATAGACCGTGCCTCCTTCATCAGCGCGTTACGTCGTGTTTCCGTATTCTCTTCACAGGCAAGCAGTCTGATCAAGTTGAGCCTGTCGGAAAATCAGATGAAGATTTCGGCACAGGACATCGATTTTTCAACCTCAGCTGAGGAAACCATAGCCTGCCAGTACGACAGTAATCCGATGAGCATAGGATTCAAATCATCTTTCCTGATTGAAATTCTGAACAACATATCTTCCCTGAATATAATCATCGAACTGGCCGATCCTTCCCGTGCAGGAGTCATCGTTCCGGAAGAGCAGGAAGAAAATGAAGACCTGCTAATGTTGCTGATGCCAATGATGCTGAACGATTAAAAAAATGATTTATTAGACACAAGATATGAAACTGAACTTAAAGAATCCGCTGGTTTTCTTCGATCTGGAAACTACGGGTACCAATATAAATACCGACCGTATCGTAGAAATCTGTTATCTGAAAGTCTACCCTAATGGGAATGAAGAGAGCAAGACCATGCGCATCAATCCGGAAATGCATATTCCGGAAGCTTCAAGTGCCATTCACGGAATCTATGATGCAGATGTTGCCGACTGTCCGACCTTTAAGGAAGTGGCAAAAGACATTGCCAAAGACATTGAAGGCTGTGATATAGCCGGATTCAACTCAAACCGCTTTGATGTTCCGGTACTGGTCGAAGAATTTCTCCGCGCAGGGATTGATATAGACCTGACCAGACGTAAATTCATTGATGTCCAGGTCATTTACCATAAGTTGGAACAGCGTACCCTTTCGGCCGCCTATAAATTCTATTGTGGCAAGAACCTGGAAGATGCACATACAGCAGAAGCGGATACACGTGCAACTTATGAAGTATTGAAGGCCCAACTCGACCACTATCCGGAAATTCTGGAAAACGATATCGATTTTCTGTCGGAATATTCTACCTATAGCAAAAATGTAGATTTTGCCGGACGGATTGTGTATGACGACAAAGGCGTAGAAATATTCAATTTCGGGAAATACAAAGGAATACCGGTAGCTGAAGTTCTACAGCGTGACCCTGGGTACTACGGATGGATACTGAATGGTGACTTCACCCTGAATACAAAGAATGTTTTGACTAAAATCAAACTGCGTGAAAGCGGGTTGATGAAATGATATGATGAAAGGAAAGAAAATAGTTCTGGGCATTACAGGAAGCATAGCGGCCTATAAGGCAGCCATACTTACCCGTGCACTGATCAAGAAAGGAGCAGAAGTACAGATTGTCATCACTCCTGCAGGAAAAGAATTCATTACACCCATTACCTTGTCGGCTTTGACAAGCAAACCGGTCATCAGCGAATTCTTCTCACAAAGAGACGGGACATGGCACAGCCATGTAGATTTGGGACTATGGGCAGATGCTATGGTAATTGCCCCCGCTACGGCATCAACAATAGGGAAAATGGCTCATGGCATAGCCGACAACATGCTGGTCACCACGTATTTGTCTATGAAAGCTCCAGTTTTCATAGCTCCGGCAATGGATCTGGATATGTTCGCCCATCCGTCGACGCAACACAATCTGGACATTCTCCGCTCATACGGAAACCACATTATCGAACCGGCGGCAGGAGAACTGGCCAGTCACCTGATCGGTAAAGGACGTATGGAAGAGCCCGAAAAGATAGTGGATATCCTTGAGGTATTCTTCAGCAGGAATGAAGACCTGAAAGGCAAAAAAGTAATGATAACTGCCGGTCCTACCTATGAAAAGATTGATCCGGTACGTTTCATAGGAAACTATTCGTCGGGGAAAATGGGATATGCACTGGCGGAGGCATGTGCCGGACGCGGAGCGGAAGTTACATTGATAAGCGGTCCGGTAAACCTGGCTACCCGGCATCCGAACATCCGCCGTATTGATGTGGAAAGTGCCGGCCAGATGTGCAAGGCAGCCATAGAAGCCTACAAGGATGCCGATGCAGGAATTTTATGCGCAGCAGTAGCCGACTTTACTCCGGAAGTGACATCAGACAAAAAAATCAAACGGGGAAAAGATGATCTGGTACTGCACCTGAAACCTACAGAAGATATAGCTGCATCATTAGGCAAGCTGAAAGGAAGAGGACAGAAATTGGTAGGATTTGCTTTAGAGACAGATGACGAAGTGGCTCACGCACAGGACAAACTGGCACGCAAAAACTTCGACTATATCGTATTGAATTCTCTAAGAGACAAAGGTGCCGGCTTCCGGTGCGATACAAACAAAATAACCATTATCGACCGTCAGGGAGCAACTTCCTATCCATTGAAGGACAAACGGGAGGTAGCTCAGGATATTGTCGATAAACTGGTTTCCTTATTCAACCGACCAAATGACTAGAGTACTATGTTACAGTCCCTCTATATACAGAACTATGCGTTGATAGACAAACTGGACATCAGTTTTACATCCGGTTTTTCAGTCATTACAGGCGAGACAGGTGCCGGCAAATCCATCATTCTGGGAGCGATAGGCCTGTTGCTGGGACAACGCGCCGATGTAAAGGCTATCAAGAACGGAGCTTCAAAATGTATAGTTGAAGCGAAGTTCAGAATTGCCACTTATGGGCTGGAAGATTTTTTTGCCGAAAATGACATCGAATATGATCCAGAAGAGTGCATTATCAGGCGGGAAATCGGTATAAACGGAAAAAGCCGGGCATTCATCAATGACACCCCTGCTTCACTGGCACAGATGAAGGTTCTGGGTGAAAAACTGATAGATATACATAGCCAACACCAGAACCTGTTGCTGAATAAAGAAGGGTTCCAACTGAACATATTGGATATTCTGGCCCAAGACGGAAAACAATTGGACAACTACCATAAAATATACAGCGACTACAAGCAGATTTGTAAAGAACTGGATGATTTTATCGGACAAGCGGAAAAAAGCCGTCAGGATGAAGACTATATCCGTTTCCAGCTGGAACAGCTCAAGGAGGCCGGACTCAAGGAAAACGAACAGAAGATATTGGAACAAGAGGCCGAAACTCTGAGTCATGCTGAAGATATAAAAGCCAGCTTGTATAAAGCCAAACAGCTTGTCGACAATGATGAAGGAGGTACACTCTTACAAACCAGAGAATGTATCCAGACATTGCAGAACATATCCAACGTGTATTCTCCGGCAGCCGAATGGGTGGAACGTCTGCAAAGCTGTTACATTGAACTGAAAGATATCGCACATGACCTGTCGAATGCAGAAGAAGGGATTGAGTTCAATCCTTCACGACTGGATTATGTAAATGAACGGCTGAACCTGATATATAACCTGCAGCAGAAACACCATACGGACAACATCGAAGATTTACTGAAACTACAACAGACATATGAAGAACAATTGGAGTCCATCACTTCATTTGATGAACATATTGCCGAGCTGAACAGAAAAAAAGATACTCTTTACCGGCAAGTGCTGGAGCAAGCGAAAATTTTGACAGAGACAAGGAGTGTCGCAGCCAGACACATAGAAGAGCATATGAAATCGTTGTTGGTCCCATTGGGTATGCCGAACGTACGTTTTGCCGTAGAACTGAATCCACGCAAGGAACCCGATGCAAAAGGCATGGACAGCGTAAACTTCCTGTTCTCAGCCAATAAGAACGGAAGCCTCCAGAATGTGGCATCAATAGCTTCGGGCGGAGAAATAGCACGCGTAATGTTGTCACTGAAAGCCATGATTGCCGGAGCTGTCAAACTCCCGACAATCATTTTTGACGAAATTGATACCGGCGTTTCCGGATCAATAGCCGAAAAGATGGCTCTCATCATGCAAGATATGGGACGTCAGAACCGGCAAGTCATCAGCATTACCCACCTGCCACAAATTGCAGCCAGAGGTACAGCACATTATAAAGTATACAAGGAAGATACAGATTCCGGTACCAACAGCCACATCCGTCTGCTTACCGCAGAAGAAAGGGTACGGGAAATAGCCAATATGCTAAGTGGCACAACCCTGACAGAAGCAGCCATAAACAATGCCCGTTCCTTATTGGGAATGAACCAATAATTCAACAAACTACAAGAAACAAATTATGATAGAAAAGAACGAAATGATATTCGGAGTCAGAGCCGTCATCGAGGCGATTCAGGCCGGAAAAGAGATTGACAAGGTTTTAGTAAAAAAAGATATCCAAAGCGAACTCTCCAAAGAACTGTTTGCAGCTCTGAAAGACACATTTATCCCGGTCCAGCGTGTTCCGGTTGAACGCATCAACCGCATCACCAAGAAAAATCACCAGGGAGTGGTTGCCTTTATCTCCCCTATCACTTACCAACATACTGAAGACATTGTTCCGTATCTGTTTGAACAAGGGAAAAATCCTTTGCTGATTATGCTTGACGGACTTACAGATGTACGGAATTTCGGTGCTATCGCACGTACCTGTGAATGTGCAGGAGTAGACGCCATCATCATCCCGGCAAAAAACAGCGTCAGCGTAAATGCCGACGCCATCAAGACATCGGCCGGTGCATTACATACCATCCCGGTATGCCGTGAAAACAATTTAAGTAACACTATCAGATTCCTGAAAGACAGCGGATTCAAGATTGTAGCTGCTACGGAAAAAGGTGACTATGATTATACGAAAGCCGACTATCATAATCCTACATGTATCATCATGGGAGCTGAAGATACCGGTGTACCCTATGAACACCTTGCTTTATGTGATGAATGGATCAAGATACCTCTATTCGGGTCCATTGAGTCATTGAATGTTTCCGTTGCTGCCGGCATTCTGATTTATGAAGCAATAAAACAACGTGGTTTTTCGGAAAAACAAAAGTAAACTAAATTTTAATATATGAGAAAAGCAATCATTATACTCGCTTGTGGCATGTTGTTCCAGACCGGTTTGGCCCAAGAATTACCCAAATGGGCAGACAAAGCCAGAAAAGCGGTTTTTTCAGTCATTACCTATTCCAAAGACAATAAAATTCTAAATACAGGAAACGGATTCTACATCAATACCGACGGAACCGCAGTTTCAGACTATACTCTTTTTAAAGGAGCCGATCATGCAGTAATAGTTACGGCCGACGGGAAGGAGCTTCCTGTAACCGCTATACTGGGAGCAAATGACATTTATGATGTAGTAAAATTCAGGACGGAGGCAGACAAGAAATCCGGCGCATTACAGCCAGCCACAAAGGAAGTGAAAATAGGTGAAACCGTGTATCTCCTTCCCTATTCAACCCAAAAAGCAACAACCGGCCAGAACGGAACCATAGCGAAAGTAGATACCATATCCAATGATTCCTACTATTATACCATCAACATGCAGACGACCGACAAGACCATCAGCTGCCCTGTAATGAATGCTGATGGTGAAGTCCTTGCCTTAATCCAAAAGAATGCAGATACTGAAAGTAAGGAAAGCTACGCTATCGGAATAAAATTTGTCTCGGCTTTGAGTATAAATGCCCTTTCACTCAATGACATGGCGTTAAATACCATCGGCATAAAAAAAGCATTGCCGGAAAACGAAGACCAGGCACAAGTCTATGTGATCATGGCAGCGTCCCAACTGAACCAAAACGATTACTTGTTGCTGCTGAATGATTTTATTGCCGCCTATCCCCAAAATACCGAAGGATACCTCCGACGTGCTTCCATCTATATGAATATGGGAGACGAAGCTCACTATGCATTGGCTGAAGAAGATTTGGAAACAATGAAAAAAGAAGCTGAGAAAAAAGAGGAAGCATGTTACAACATCGCTAAACTTCTATATACCTATCAGCTCGGATTAAAAGGGAAACAGGCCTACAAGGACTGGACGTGGGAACGTGCTCTCAATGAAATCAATGAAGCAATCAGCATTACTCAGGAACCTCTTTATTACCAGACTCAAGGTGATATCTATTTTGCCATGCAGAAATATCCGGAAGCATTTAACGCATATTGTGAAGTAAACAAGAGTAAGATGGCTTCGGCCGCTTCCTACTATGCTGCAGCAAAGGCCAAGGAACTCTCGGAAGGTACGGACAAGAAAGAAGTTGTGGCCTTAATGGACAGTGCGGTTGCCTTTTATGTCAAACCATATGGTAAAGATGCCGCTCCTTATCTGTATGAACGGGCACGGGTAAAAACGGATATGAAAGATTTCCGTGGAGCCGTAATGGACTACAATGACTTCTATGATGCCATGCTCGGACAAGTTTCAGCTGAATTTTATCTGACACGAATGAACGCAGAAATGGAAGGACGCATGTATATGCAAGCAATCCAGGATATTGACAAAGCTATCGAACTCGATCCTAAAAATGCAATCTATTATGTTGAAAAAGGGGGCGTACACCTGCGCGTCAACCAGCTAAAAGAAGCTTCCGAAGCTTTAGGAAAAGCCTTGGAACTCGACCCGAAAAATGCACCGGCTTACCGCATGCTGGGTTATACACAAATACAGCAGAACAAGAAACAGGAAGGGATGGCCAATCTTCAGAAAGCCAAAGATCTGGGTGACGAGATAGCATCCAACCTTATCCAAAAATATAACAAATAACAACGCCCATATAAACCGGAGGGGCTTCCCCACAGCAGTGAATTCTGCAGGGGAAGCCCCTCCGCCTATTTTAAATTCTCATCACTTCATCAATTCACCCAGTTTTGACATCAACTGGTCACCACGCAAATCACGGGCCACAATATTTCCCTGTTGGTCAATCAATACAGTAGCAGGGATGGCACGTACACCATACAACGCAGCTCCCTCACTTTGCCATCCTTTCAGATCAGACATCTGAGGCCATGTAATGTTCAAGTCCTTGATTGCTTTCTTCCAATCTTCAGCACTTTCATCCAAAGAAACACCTATAATACCAAAACCTTTCTTGCTGAATGCTTTATAGGCTTCGACTACATTCGGCATTTCTCTGCGGCAAGGACCACACCAACTAGCCCAGAAATCTACCAGAGTATATTTGTTCTGCCCTACAAAATCCGACAACTTCACACTCTTTCCTTCCGGAGTATTCATCGTGAAATCGACAAACGACTGACCTACGGCTGTTTTTGAAAGAGTTGTAACACGGTTTTTCAACGCAACAACATCGGGATTAGAGCTGTATGCAGCCGGAATCTTAGCTAACAAACCTTCAACTTTGACAGGATCAAACGCATCGGCATAAGATGTCAGCAACTGTACCCCTACCAAATTCCCGATATTTGACGAAATAGTTTCAAATACCATTTCCGTTCCCAGACTATCTTTCTCAGCGAGCTGGTTTTCCAGTTGCAGACGTTGTTCATCAGTAAGGGAATCATTCTGACTCTGCTGATAAATCGTTGAAATTTCCTTATTCATTGCAATGAATTTATCCATGAACTGCTGATAAGCATCGTTACATTCTGTTCCAGACACCATATTTGCCTGAGATGCCATACTTAGCTTGATATCCCCTTTCTCTATAAACACCATAGCCGTCATCTGCTGATTACCTTTCATATAGGTAACATAACGACTGACTGTAACCGAATCCGGATTACCGGTAAATTCGAAACTTCCGTCTTTCACGATAGCTGAATCTATCTTAACCAAATTTCCATTTACAAAATCTTGCAAATAGACTGTATCACCATCGGTTACGCCCTCTATAGTACCACTGATTCTGTAACCAGGTTTTTCCTGGCAAGCAGCAAATGACAAAACTCCTGCCACCGCCATCCACATAAATTTTTTCATATACTCTATACAATAAAATTAGACAAGTTCAAATATAATCCATTAACATATAAATCCCAGAAAACAAATGCAAAATATATTATTCATTAGGATTTTTTGACTTATTGGCAACCCATAGCAAAGATAAAATACAACATATCAGGAATGAAACATTATAAACCCGTTCCGATATTCCAGCCCAGATATCCAAATGCGTATAATGAAAACATGCAAAGAACTGTGAGACAAAAAACAAAATGACAAAATAACTGCCCAAACGTACAAAACTATATGACATACCGTCTACTATATCCTTATCCCTCCGGTAATAATCCATACTATATGCATATACTATTGACATCAATCCCATACTGGCAGAAACCAGACACCAAAACCCGTCCATAAAGGGAGAATTAGATAATGTACCTCTGATACTTCGCACAATCCCCCATGGCCCCCATGCCAATGTGCAACAGACGATGCAACAGAATATTCCGACAGACATACTGCATACCAATGCCCTCTGCTCCTTACGGGAAGGCTTCTTACGGTAGATAAGTATCCGTTTCAATAACGCCCATAATCCCGAATGCATCCAAAGTCCCAGGCCAAAGAATATGATCAACAAGTTTCCAAGAAAAGGATTGTCAACAAAATTACTGTTCAAAGAGCGTAATAGCCACCTAAAACCTTCAGAACTTAACAGACTACGTACATCAGTCCATTCATAGATACTTCCCACCCATGAAAAGACAGCCACCCATAATGTAAGGAGGAAAAAGACAGTAGCCGGATGTAGAATACGCTTATTCATGCCTACTCATCATCGGGTTCCAAATTGTCTATATCCAAAATACGTAGTTCGAATGCACGGGTAACCAAACGACATGCATTTACACCACTCCTTTCGTCCGGACGGAACAGACGGTTTACCAATTCATTCTGACGTTTTTCTATCGATTTCACACCAAACGGCATAGCCTTCAAATTTGTAATCATCTCCTTAGTATATCCTAAAGCGAGATGACGCAACAGACGTTCGTCGTATTCATCTATATCATAATTGATAATGGCTTCCTGACGACGCTGTTCGGCAGCTACCGATTGTTTAAAACGCTCCACAATTTTTTCCAATATTGGATAATTGAAAACAAGTTTCTTTCCAGCCATGACAGCCTCTACATCAGTAGCTGTCAACAATTCACCAGTTTTCAGAATAATACCGTCAGCTCCTGCATCCAAAGCGTCAACCCACAATTTCTCATTCAATACTTCACCTGTAAAAATCAGCACTTTCAATTCCGGACGTTCCTTATGCAATCTTGCGCAAATATCGACACCAATAGTTGTCGATCCTCCCAGTCCGAGATCCAACAAGACCAAATCCGGTGTCTGTTGTTCCAATAAAGTCCAAAATTCGGCCTCAGTCATGGCTGTACCTATTACTTCGGCATTCGGTATCTCATGACGGAAAATTTCTTCCGTCCCCTTTAATTCCAGTTTGACATCTTCTACAATGATAACTTTAAACTTTTCCATACTATTTCTATTCTTATATTCTGTTATCCAGAGGAACTGTAAACCAGACTGTAAATCCATTGTCCACAGCAGGGCAAGCATTTATACGACAACCTCTCTTCCCGGCATATTCATCATGATCACGAATAATCTGCTTACACACCAAATATTCTGTTCCTTCAAGTTCATTTCCTGTATTCACTTTCTTCATACGTGACAATGACGGATAAAAGAGCTCATTTAACTCTTCCTGCCCAAAGGTACGACGAGTATCCGTAAAACTGAAACGGACAAATTCCTTTTCTTTAACCGCAGAAAGCAACAAGGTCCCAGATACGCGGTAACGGACAGCTTCATCCAACAGATTCTCAAGTAAAAAGGACAACAAGACCTTATCCCCTATCACAAACAACCTATCTTCTGCACCATCTACCTGAAAATCTAATATATAATCCAGTTTCCGTGTACTTTTCTTCAAATATTTAATCGCATTATCCATCAGTTCCTTTACATTCACTTCTGCACGACGAAATGTTATTTCCTCCAACTGCCTTGCAGCACAAGAACTTAACAGAGAAAAAATATCTTTATAATAATTTACCAGTTCATCTATTGTCTGTAATTGTTTCTGTTCATCTTCAATATCAATCACATCATGACTGTTCAACTTATCAATAATCTGTTTAATCCTGTTCGGATAATAAATCGTTTCGTGCTTTATGGTTGACAAACAATTATCCAAAACCATATTCTGGACATGCAACATATTTTCCTCATAAGAGGTCCGGCGTGCCTCATCCTGGGCCAGTTCTATATCACCATATTTTCTGCGGACACGCACAACTGTATTATATAACATAACGGCAAGATAACTCATAACCAACTCGACAAGCACCTTATCCTCTTCTCTGGTATGAGGCAATACAGACCGAATAGCCAGCACGCCCGTGCAATGTTCTTCATTACCAACCTCTACATTCAGAGGGAAACAGCTCCACTCACCGGCTCCCTTCCACATCTTCTGGCGCCTGTCGAAACAGCGCTGCATCTGATTACACAAATCATCATGTTCCTGCTCTTTCCTGAATGTAAAGATCAATTTGGAGGTATCCTCATCATATACCGCTAAAGCCATATCCGATATAGGTATCAGTTCATTCAACTCAATGAAAAAACGGCCTGACAGAATTTCCGAAATATTCCAGTTTTCCTGTTCTATAGGTTGGACTGCTGAAAAAACAGCCTTATTGATTGTAAATACCTGTTCCATATTATACCGGTAATGCAACCTATGACGCAAATATAGCAGATAATATCCGACCAGACTACCGATAACCAGCAAAATAAACAATGCTATAGCTATCATCTTATTACTGGCCGACTGTTGCATCTGACGGCAATAATATTCCAAAGAATGATCCTGACTTATCTGCTTATATAATACGGCATATGCTGTATTGTTATAGAAATAGATACGGAAATCCTTGACAGCCAATCCGGCCACAGCCGCTTCATTACGTACATCCAGCAATATATAGTAATCGGTATTGAAATTATTTTCCAACCAGACCTGCTCGGCAGCTTCCTGACTTGCATCGTAAAGTTTAAGAAGAGGAGTCTGCTTTCCTGAATAACGTAGATAATGTGCATTCATATAATAAAGGACACTGTCTGCATAAAACAAAGCATCCTCATACCGACCGTTTACATTGCAATCATAGACTGCATTAGCAAAATCGTTCGCAATGACCAACAAACTGTCATAACCTACATCAGTATTTCCTGCTTCTACATCCGTATCCATTCGATTATGAGTACAACCTATACCCAAAACAGACATAACACATAACACACAGACGGATAATAACCTGCGTAATCCTTTCGGTAGTCTGAAATAAAAACGGCTGCCTTTACCTACCTCACTTTCTATCTCAAAACAACATACGCCGAATATAGGATTGGTTTTACGGTACTTTTCAATAATTCCTTTACAGTTCATCAATCCAAAGCCATGCCCCTTCTGTTTCTGAAGTTCAGAAACATCAGCAGCTGTAGAAATTCCGATACTCCCTGAATCATAAACCTTCTCCCCCAGTATCCGCTGTACATCCTCATGTGACAGGCCCGGCCCGTTGTCCTTTACCGATATCTCTACATACCTTTCTGATTCAATTGCAAAAATCTCAATCCGTCCCTCTTCCTGCGTATATTTCCGGGCATTTTCGGCCAAAGTATTGATCATAAATAGAGTCAAGGCCTTATCAGCCTTCACAACCGCATCTGTCGGTCTGACAACCAGTTCCTGACGTTTCATCTCAAAAGAACGACGCCCTTTGGCTATCATAGAAAACAGTTCATTCAGCTCAAAATTCTCTATATTCAGGCTTAAGGCTCCCTGACGCATCTTGATCCATAAGGCCAGAATATCATTATACTCATTGATGCGGGTAATAAGCTCCTCAATATATGCATATTTCCTTTTCTTCACTTCCGCTTCACGGGTATATGAAGCACACCGCAGTTTATGCACTTCATTTATGACACGGTCTATATAGGGCAATATTCCTGTAACAATAGACAGACAAGCCTTCTTTATTACGTTCTGACGCTTGTTTTCAATTACATGTTGTTCATGAATATATTGCTCCTTCTCCAAACGCCTTCTTTCATCGTCCAAAGAAACCAGATTCAGCCCGTTCTCTAACGTCCATGCCAGATACGGCAATAACAGATGGAGCAGACTTTCATTCTCTTTTCCTAAAGGGCGGTATAGCGCCAATGCAAGCCTCCCAATCCTTTCCGACCGTCCGGGAGATATCAGATCATAATAATAAAACCTGACAGACTGCGGCAATATAGACTCGGAGCGTAGTTCTTGAGAATCAGAAATCTCCTCATCTAGCTTTATCTGCATATCGGCCGCATCGAATATTTTCAGGAAATCCTCTTTAATTGTTTCCAGGATAACTTCCACTGCCTCTTGGTTTCCAGTTGCATGAACCGGTACAGCCGAAGTTATCTTATGGCACAGATCCTGGATTTTCTTCAATGCAGACAAATAATGGACATTATGTCTCCGCCATAGCCTATTCAATATAAAGATTAGGAACATCAGAATGAAAAACCCCACAATTACCAGCAGAAGCAATACATTCAGTTGTTTGGATTCCGACTCTAAAGCAGCATAACGGCTTTCCAAGGCTTTGTCTTGACGGGTATAGTCCAACAGATCCAGATAAATGTTACGGTTATAATCCGATTCCTGTTTCATACCCAAAGCAGAATAGGTACGGCTCAACTGTTCACGCAACCTCAATATCCATTCAGGAATTGTCTTGATGTTATCATCAACAATCCACTTCAATTCTATCGGACGTCCGGCATTAGGAATATAAACCTGTAGACGATCGGTCGTATCCAAACAATGATAATATTTCTCATGATGCAGATTCACGTAATTCAATGCCTTCTGCAAATTAGGCAAAGCCTTTTCCGACTGACCGGAATAATTATAATATGTAGCAATGGTACGATATACTCCCGAGATCTGATACCAATCACCGTATTGTTTGAACAATCCCAACGCTTTTCTGGCACAATACAACGGCAAACTATCCATCGGAAGGTCTTCATCATTGATAAGATGCAATACACTGGAATGTTCCTTTTCCAACAATTCTCTGTTCTGGCGGAAATTCAATAGTTCGGCAATAGCCTGCAACGTATTCGCTTCAAAATAAATATATCCCCCCGACCGACTGGCCATCAGACTGTTTGCAAGAAGCTTCAATTCACCGATAACAGCCTGGTCACGGGTAGGAGCTTCGTACAACCCGGCAGCTCCCTTCATATAACGGTAATAAATCCATTGGGCCATATCTCCATCCAGCATATCGTCCGTAACAGAGTCTATAGCCTCTTCTGACTCCTTATGCTGCTGCAGATAATAATAATAGACGCTAGATACAATATAAAATTCAGAAACAGCATAATTCAAACGCCTTTTCTCATTCTTATCTGTAATGACGGCCCCATCTTCACTGATACGTTTCATCCTTCTCAAAGCACTGTTACGGTAATCGTAAAACTCTTTGTTCATGGCAGTACGTTGACATATTTTCATCATACCTACATCCGATACCAGCAATTCTATTTCATTGTTTCCTTCCTCACGGGCTTTCAGGAAAAGATCCGAAGCTTTTTCGAAATCCATCCTCATAAAAGTACAGAAACCCCAATTATTCAAGGCTGTAACACGTTGTGTCGTATTTTCTGATGAAAGTTCATATGCCCGGATTGCTGCTTTCATCGATATCTCAAGATCTTTATATCGCATTTCATAGGATAATCTGTTCATCGAATCCGCTTCTGTATACGACATCTCCTTTTGTGCACGTCCTTTACAGGAAATGCATAAACATATACAAAGACAGCCAGCAAGAACATAATTAAAGATCTTTCTCATATTTCACAATAAATGGACGGACACAATACAAAAATACAAAGTTCAAGAAATAAACCCCAATGAAAAAGACAAAAATAAAAGAGGCTATATCATATCCCTACTCAAGAAATATGATACAACCTCTCCAACCAAAGTGGCAAAACAATTATTTCTTAGATTCTTCCAGAGAAACCTTTCTAAATTCTTTCAACACTTTTTCCAATTCCAAAGAAGACTTACGAGCTCTTGTTCCTGCTGCCTTGTTACCTTTAGCCGACTGCAACTCCGCATCTGCAAGTAAAGCCGCACTCAATTCCTTGATTTTTGCAATTAATTCGTCCATAGTTTTAATATTTGATTTTAAACATCATCAAAGTAAATACAAATAACTCAATATGATACTTTTGCCTCTTCCCTTTTTACATTTTTTAATAGTTTTTTTAGCCAATTACTGCAACCAAGTTGCAAACTTAACCTCAAATAATATAACGAGGACCTATATCCCTTGAAAATGTTACTCTTAAGCTATATTTTTGCTGACAAATTTTAATTAGATATTTTTTATGGAACATCATCATTCACACGAACACATTCATACAATTACTTCGCTCAATACGATTTTTATTGTATGTATCCTTATTAATCTGGCTTTCGTCATCATTGAAGCCGGAGTAGGTTTTTTTTACAATTCACTCGGGTTGCTGTCTGATGCCGGACATAATTTAAGCGACGTCTTCAGCCTACTTCTTTCACTTTTTGCATTCCGTATGTCCAAGCACCATGGAAACCGCCATTTCACTTACGGATACAAGAAAAGTACAATTCTAGTCTCCCTGATAAATGCCATTATACTATTGGTTGCTGTCGGTGGAATCCTGATTGAAAGCTTTTACAAACTCAAACATCCGGTACCTGTTTCGGGAGAAGCTATTTCGTGGACAGCCGGAATCGGTATCATCATCAACGGAATAACAGCATGGCTGTTAATGCGTGACCAGAAACATGACCTTAACATACACGGTGCATTCCTTCATATGGTAATGGATACGCTCGTCTCAATAGGAGTTGTCATCTCGGGTATTATCATAACATTTACCGATTTTGTCATCATTGATACTGTTATCAGCCTGGTTATTGTTCTCATTATTCTGATATCAACCTGGAAACTACTGAAAGAAAGTCTGTTCTTGACATTGGATGCCGTTCCTGAAAATATAGACATAAACGAAATAGAACAAACCATATCTCAAACTCCGGGAATCATCAGTTGGCACCATCTCCATGTATGGGCAGTAAGCACCACTGAGAATGCAGCCACAGTTCATATTGTAATTGATAACCTCAGCCATATGGAAGAAATCAAGCACCAACTAAAAACCGAACTGCACCATAAAGGAATCAATCATAGTACTATCGAATGTGAAACTACCGATTGTTGCTGCAAAGACACATCATGTTGCTAAAATTCAAAGCAGCGCCATCTAATAAAAAAGCTCATTTACATGTTTTCATATCAAACAGTAAATGAGCTTTTTATCAAATCTCTATAAAGTTATGAATCAAATTCATTCTTTAGTTGCCGTTTTTTTGGAAGACACTTTTTTAGAAGCTGTCGTTTTTTTTGCCGTGGTTTTCTTTGCTGCTTCCTGATATTTTTTCAACTCTTCCTGCAATTTATCCCTTTCTGCCGTTACTTGGGCTAATTCCTCTCCCTGGTTCTTGATTGTAGTCAACAAAGAGCTTAATTCTTCATTATCCATATCAACCGGATACAAAGCATCTACACGCCCCAGGAAATCACCTAAAATATTCATATAATTGGTGAAGGCATCGTATGGAGAATCATAAATACCACGGTTCAGTCCAACTCCCGTATCCTTAGTAGTCATAAAACGGAAATTGTTACTAGCCTGCAGATAATACCAGTCTTGCTTGATACGACTGTCATCACACAGATACACACGTTCGGCAACACTATACAATTTATTGAATGCCTCACGCTGCATGACGTTACCTAACCATGGACTGATATCCCTTTCCTCGTCTGACCATGACATCGGATAAGGAACATCCACCATATCCACAGATTTCAACTTAGTGACAATCTCCGTCGGAGTAGAGAATGTTATTCCTTTCTGTTTTGCACATATAGGCAAAGCTTTCAGGAACTCAAGAATATTTGACGATAACGGCTGGGCCATACCCAAAGCAGACAATTCCATAAAAATATTGATAATCTGCTCATTTTCGGGCAACGCATCAATCCAACCGATATACTTGTCGGCAAACAGAGGATATTCACTCCATTCCGAGTTGGAGAAACGCAGACTGATATCATCTGAAAGCTTAAAGTCACGCATCAACAATTTCAGATTAGGATTTTCTGCGCAATGATACAGATAATGAGGACTTTTCCAACCCAAAACATGTTTTGCACCCTCAATCAGCATACCCTTGAATCCCATATCAGCTACAATACCACCAACTTCGTTATCATAAATCAGGCTGGAATTACGGAATACCTTAGGCTCTTTCCCGAAATAATCTTTAATCTTACGACGCATCCGGTTTACTTCTTCCCTGAAACAATCTTCATTAGCCAAAGAAGACAAGCCATGTGAATACGGTTCACAAATGAATTCGCAGCATCCGGTTGCATTCAATTCATGCAACAACTCAATAACAGCTGGAGCATGAATCTCCAATTGTTCCAAGGCAACGCCCGAAATGGAAAGAGCAACTTTAAATGCACCTTCATTTTCCTTTGCCATTCCAATCAAGGTCTTTAAAGCAGGAATATAAGAACGTTCCGCAACTTCATTGATTCCCTGTTCATTAGCAAAATCGTCATAATAATAATGATCGGTACCTATTTCGAAGAAACGATAACGTTTCAAGTGAATGATCTGGTGTATTTCAAAATAAAGACAGATTGTTTTCATAATATATAGCGTATAATTTTTTTATTTACCATAATTTCTTAATACCTGATCATACAATGCACGTATCTTCAGGCCAACTTTCTCCCACACAATACCATCAACTTCTTTCTTTCCTTCATCACGCAGATACTCATAAAGTGCCGGATTCGTACATATAGAATGGATAGCATCTGCCATTGCATGAATATCCCAATAATCGATCTTGATGCATTTATCCAAAATTTCAGCACATCCCGATTGTTTGGAAATGATAGTCGGCACACTACACTGCATTGCTTCCAACGGAGATATTCCGAAAGGTTCGGATACCGACGGCATAATATAGACATCACTTGCTTTCAATACCTCATAAACCTGTTTACCTTTCATAAATCCAGGGAAATGAAATCTATCGGCAATACTTCTTTCTGCAGCCAAACGAATCATTGCATTCATCATATCACCGCTACCGGCCATTACAAAACGTACGTTACGGCAACGTTTCAAGACCATAGCCGCAGCTTCCACAAAATATTCAGGTCCTTTCTGCATTGTAATACGGCCCAAGAAAGTGACAATCTTTTCTTTCGGATTTTTCCTTGGTACTATTTCCTGGATTTCTTTCGACAACGGTGCTACCGCATTATGCATAGTAAATACCTTACGAGGATCCTGGTAATATTTATTTATGACGGTCTGACGTGTCAGTTCACTTACACACATAATACAATCAGCATGATCCATACCGTTCTTCTCTATTGAATAGACAGTAGGATTGACGTTACCGCGACTACGATCAAAATCAGTAGCATGCACATGGATTACAAGCGGTTTACCTGATACCTGCTTGGCATGAATACCGGCAGGATAAGTCAGCCAGTCATGAGAATGGATAATATCAAACTGCTGCTGACGTGCTACGACCCCAGCCACAATGGAATAATTGTTTATTTCTTCGTGCAGATTATCAGGATAACGCCCAGAAAATTCCAAACATCCCAAATCATTGGTATGCATATAGCTGAAATCGGCATAGATATGGTCTCGCAAATCATAATACAACTGAGGATCCATATACTTGCCTACCCTGCTCTTGACATAATCCCACTGGACATCACGCCATACAATAGGCACGCTGTTCATTCCTATGATTTTCAAAAAACTCTGATCTTCGTCTCCCCACGGTTTAGGAATACAGAAAGTTATCTCCATATCCGATTGTTGGGCAAGTCCCTTGGTCAAGCCATAGCTTGCTGTTCCCAAACCTCCTAGAATATGAGGAGGAAATTCCCATCCAAACATTAAAACTTTCATAGTCTTTCCTCCCACTTATTGATTGTCATATTTATCCAATAGATTTAAAGTTCTCAATAATTCGGCCACATTCATTGCAAATGAAACGGCTCCACGACCCTGGAACGGTGGATTGCCATCAAATAGTTCAGGGATAGAACCCAAACAATGACAACTCATCTGATCTTCATAACTTATCAGCTGACGCCTAGCAAATGAAATGGCACTACGTTTATAAATACGCATATATGCTTCCAGGTAAAACCCTTCAAGCCATGGCCATGCCGTTCCCTGGTGATAAGCATAATCACGCTGAATTTGCGGACCTACATAATTAGGGTTGTATCCCCCACTTTTCGGACTCAAAGAACGGATACCCTTAGGAGTAAGCAACTCCTTCGTTACAATATCTATAACTCCCTTTTTCTGCTTTGCATCCAACGGAGAATAGTCGAAAGCTGCAGCAAAAATCATATTAGGACGGACACTCCAGTCCATCATATCCCCATCTACATAATCAAGCAAATAGCCATATTCATTCAGGAATGTATCTTTAAACGACTGACCGGTCTTTTCAGCGATCTGGACCAGACGTCGTGCAAATTCTTCGTCACCGGCTTCACCCAACAGTTCGGACACAAACATCAGCGCATTATACCACAACGCATTGAATTCTACAAGATATCCTGAACGTGGAGTAACAGGACGACCGTTGACAGTTGCATTCATCCAGCTGACAGCTTTGTCTTTACCGGCCGAATAAATCAAACCGTTATCATGGATCTGCATGTTGGGATGTTTACCCTCAACAAGAAAAGTCATGATATCTTTCAGTAATACACCATATTTGGCACGGGCCTGTTCTCTTGAGACCATCTTGGCATATTGCTGAATGGTCCATACACACCACAATAACACATCAGGATGTTCAATTTCTGTAATCTTCAAATCACACTCTTCACCTTTAATAAATGCATATATTGCCTTCATGGCAGTATTCATGACGATTTCGAACTTCTCGACCTCATTGATGGCAAGCATCAGTCCCGGCAAAGAGATGAACATATCACGGGCACGACATTTGAACCATGGATAACCGGCCAATACGTACGATTCTCCTCCTTGTTTATTCAGGAACTGGTGTGCGGCATTTATCAGACAATTTTTAAAATTGTTACGCGGTATACGCCGTTCCATTTCCTCAGTAAACAAGTTATTCAGATCAATGTCCCCAATATCAGAAACACTGCCCGAAAAAACGATCGGTTGGTCCTTCGTTATTTCAACCTCAAAATATCCGGGTACATAAAGATCCTCATTGAAATCATAGCCACGTTCCTGTTCTTTCGGATATTCAATTCCCCTATACCAGTCAGGCTGAAAATGGAATTCATTTTCCTTGTTCAATTGCATATAAAGTTCCGGATATCCCGGATACATACATGTTTTGATGCCGTTCTTCACTTCATCATAATGACGGCTTGCCTGAGTGTTTTCATGTGTATACTGTCGTACACTGCGGAATGCAAGATAGGGTCGAAACCGAAGAATAGTCTTCGAATGTGCTTCTACCAAGGTATACCGGATTAAGATCCGGTTCTCATGATGCACAAATACCTTCTCTTTTTTCAAAACAACCCCTCCTACCCGATAAACGGTTGTAGGTACTTTTTCACACTCAAACTCGCGGATATACTTATGACCACGTGGACTGAAATTGTCGCCATGATATTTATGCAGGCCCAAATTGAATTCAGCTCCATGCTGTATCACAGTTTCATCCAGTGACGAAAGCAATACATGATTATCGTCATCCAACTCTGGAATAGGGATGACTAACAAACCATGATATTTGCGAGTATTACAATCTACAATAGTAGAACAATGGTACGCACCCGAACGATTCGTACGAAGAATTTCACGTGGAAGAGATTCTTCCAGATTCGTCATTAGCGTTTTGTCAAATCGTAAATAACTCATAGTTGTTATATTAAGGTTATTGTTAGTAGTTCTATAAAATGTTATTTTATAGCTCAAAATTAGTAATTATATAGAGAAAGCAAAATTAAAAACTCCTTTTTTTGAATTTAATTGGAATTTTTGTACATAAAACTAGCTTTTTGTCAGAATCACTTTTCAAATAAATGTCGAGCAACATAAAATTAGCATACAAAAAAAAGAGAAGCTGTCCGGCCAATCCAGACAGCTTCTCTTTTCTATATATAGATATTTATTACTTAATCATGTCAAATCCACAATATGGAACCAATGCCTTCGGTATACGGATACCTTCCGGAGTCTGGTTATTTTCAAGCAAAGCTGCAACGATACGTGGTAAAGCCAATGCTGAACCATTCAAAGTATGGCACAACTCGGTCTTCTTATCGGCATTGCGGTAACGGCACTTCAAACGGTTTGCCTGATAAGTATCGAAGTTGGATACTGAAGAAACCTCCAACCAACGTTTCTGTGCCTCTGAATACACTTCAAAATCATAACAGATGGCAGCGGTAAAACTCATATCACCACCACACAGACGAAGAATACGATATGGAAGTTCCAGCTTTTTCAACAAACCTTCCACATGATCCAACATTTCCTGATGAGATTGTCTGGAATGTTCAGGCTTGTCAATCCGAACCAGTTCTATCTTTGAGAATTCATGCAGACGATTCAACCCACGTACATCCTTACCATAAGAACCGGCCTCACGGCGGAAACATTGGGTGTATGCACAATTCTTAATCGGGAGCTGTTTTTCGTCAAGGATTACATCACGATAAATATTAGTTACAGGAACTTCAGCTGTAGGAATCAAATACAAGTCGTCCACATTACAATGATACATCTGCCCTTCCTTATCAGGAAGCTGTCCTGTACCATAACCAGATGCGGCATTTACCACTGTCGGCGGCATAATCTCTTCATAACCTGCAGCACGGGCTTCATCCAGGAAGAAATTGATCAAAGCACGCTGAAGACGGGCACCTTGTCCCCTGTATACCGGAAAACCGGCTCCTGTAATCTTTACTCCCAAATCGAAATCAATCAGATTATATTTCTTTGCCAGCTCCCAATGCGGCAGTGCATCCTTAGGAAGTTCAGTTTCCATACCGCCCATCTTGACAACAAGGTTGTCTTCTGCCGTCGCACCTTCAGGTACTTCCTCATAAGGTACATTCGGTATGGTATAAAGCAGGTTCTGCAAGTCCTCGGCAGCCTGATCCATCTGAGCCTGAAGTTCCTTGCTAGCTTCCTTGATTTCCGCTACACGCGCCTTTGCTGCTTCAGCTTCATCTTTCTTACCCTCTTTCATCAGGGCACCGATAGTCTTCGAAGTCGAATTAACCTCTGCCAGGTTCTTATCTAATTGGTTTTGAGCTGTACGTCTTCTGTCATTTAATTCCAGCACTTGCGCAATAGCCTCTTTCGCATTGGCAAAATGCTTCTTTTCCAATCCACGGATCACCTTTTCGGTATCCTCAGTAATTTGTTTAATTGTAAGCATATCTTTTTACTTTAATGGAACTATGTCATTGCTTTTATGCGTGCAAAGATATAGTTTTTTATTTAAATATGTACCAAGGTAAACCGTTTATAAATTTTCAGGATTCAGAAAACAGGCAAAGTATAGACAAGCCCCAACGAAATACGCTGCCAGCTCACATCTTCTGCCCCCAATGCCTGTGCACGCCGGCTCAGGCAAGTCCGTTTATATAGGAAATGCAGATAAAGCTGCAGTTCACTATTCTGCATCGGATAATACTCGATACACACTTGCGAATTCCAAGTCTTACGGTAGTTTCCTGCAGCCAATCCTTCCTGCGACTTATATACATTCCCTATTTCATAGACACCTTTCAGATACATGTTCCAGTTCTTACCCAACCTATAGTCTACATTAGCTATGGTTGTGAAATAGTCTACGTATCCAACCGTATAGCCCGGACTTTCGTTCCGGAAAGTCAACTCGCTGATCAGCCCTTTGGTGTCCAGACCTTCCCGTGAATACATAAAGTCAATATATGCCAGGAAAGGTTTTTTGTCCCAGGCATTACCGCAAGTAAAATAAAAAATATTCTTACCCTTCGCCAGCTGTCCGTATGACAACGAATAGCGCAACTGCAAAGCCCTGTCAACAAAATGTCCGGCCCAATTTAAAGTTCCCAATAACGGGACCTTAGATTCCTCTATTCCTTCGGGCAATGCATAACGGAACATTTCTTCCGTACTTCCGTTCCGGTTGTTCACAAGCTGGAAGTTCAGTTCGTGACGGTCATTCAAGGTATAGCCTAAATTGACACCTGCCTGATAACAGGGAAGATAGTTATTGAAATCAGAATAGTAACGAACCTTGATCGCATTAACCCAACATTCATATCCACTGAATTGCACGGCCTGTTTGCCTACAGTAAGTAACAGCCTGTCATCCAACTGCCAGCCTACCATAGCCAGTTCCACCTGTCCCGACAAATTATCCAGCGAATACCCCGGCGTTGTATGCGTATTCAATATCTGCCGGAAATGATAAGAAAACCTTTTACCGAAAGACCCTAATACTTCCCATCTTACCCGATTGACCTTAAAGGCAGCTTCATCAAACGAGTTATTTTCAAATTCTACATTGGCCGACGTAGCAAACTGTACATTCATGTGGGCCCAGTCAATCTCCGGTTTCTTTCCTGTCACCTTCTCCAACAGGGTTTCCGATTCATCAGCTGAGATCAAGGCCTCATTCTGCGCATATACAAACGATATCCAGAACAGCAGTATTGTCAATACCGCCCATTTTTTCTTCTGTATACAAACCATATATTAAAAACAAAACGGCATCCGATTTAACCATGTTCATCAAATGCCGTCCTTCTCATATTACTTAACGGATGCTTTGACGTATTCTGACCAGCTTTTCCAACAAGCCTTCCAGCAAATCAAGTTTCAACATATTGGCTCCGTCACTTTTAGCTACTGACGGATCCTCATGGGTTTCCAAGAACAAACCGTCCACACCTACTGCAATACCGGCTTTTGCAATAGTCTCTATCAACTGAGGCATTCCACCGGTCACCCCCGAAGTCTGATTGGGTTTCTGTAAGGAATGGGTAACATCTAGAATAACCGGATGACCGAATGTCTGCATTTCCGGAATGCCCCGATAGTCAACTATCAGATCCTGATATCCGAATGTCGTACCGCGTTCGGTAAGCATCACCTGGCTATTTCCCGCTTCAACCACCTTATCGGCCGCAAAACGCATGGCACCCGGCGAAAGAAACTGTCCTTTCTTGATGTTCACCATCTTTCCTGTTTTTGCAGCAGCCACCAGCAAGTCGGTCTGCCGGCATAGAAAAGCCGGTATCTGAAGTACATCTACATACTCAGCAGCCATAGCAGCTTCATCTGCCGAATGTATATCGGTTACCACAGGCACCCCGAATGCGTCACGTACCTTTGCCAGGATTTTCAAAGCCTTTTCATCACCGATGCCTGTAAACGAATCCAACCGAGAGCGGTTAGCTTTACGGTATGATCCCTTAAATACATAAGGTATATCCAACCTGTCGGTAATCCTGACCACTTTTTCGGCAATCCGGAGAGCCATATCTTCACCTTCAATCACACATGGTCCGGCCAACAGAAAAAAATTATCGCTTTGTTTCAAATCAGAGATAGTCTGTATCATCATATTATCAATTAGGAATTATTAAAGTCAACGCTTCCGGAGCAATGGTTATATCAATAGGGAAATGACGGTCGAACCAGATACGTCCGTCCAGACTGATTTCCGCATTCTGGGCACGCAGAATCTTCACATGACGTGTACGGTAAGGCTTTACCGTCTTGTGGTTCAGCAAACGTCCCTGCTGGAGCATCCATAATCCCGAAATCAATTCACGTAACTGAGGCCGGTACACCAATGACACATCCAGCCATCCGTTGTAAGGCACGGCACTAGGAGTAAGCCCGTATCCCCGTCCGCTCCCGATAGCTACAGCCATCAGACGTCCGCGGATATGTTCGTCATTAACCTTCAGATGCATTCTGTACAACTTCCGTTCAAATGCTACCAAGAACAAGGAAGAAAGATATGAAAGCAAAGGGATTCCCCAAAAACGGCGGGTTTCATTGGTAATAAGGACAATGCGGGCCCCCAACCCTATATATAAGGCATTGAGGAAATAACGGGTCTGATGTGTATTTCCGTCATAATAACTGAAAACACCCACATCCACCTTTCTCAAACGGCGGTTAATCAATACCTCAACGGCACCCTTATAGTCATCCGAGTCCAACCCCCAGTATTTGGCATAGTCATTCCCAATGCCATTGGGAATAATTCCCACGGCTATCTCATGTTTATCTTCCACATCCGAAGTCATCAGTCCGTTCAACGCATCATTGATTGCACCGTCTCCGCCTACCACAACAATCGTACGGTATCCGTTATTTGCCATCGTACGGGTAAGTCTTTCAACCGAACCGAATCCCTCCGAATGTACATAGTCATACCGTACTCCACGACTGTCCATATAATCGCGTATTGCCTTCCAACGCTTCTGTGCTTTCCGACTTCCGGCTTTAGGGTTGTATACCACCCCCCAACGATCAGGTTCTACGGCCATATATTCTTATTTTTATTTTAATAATCCGATTATTTCATCCACTTTTTCCTCCATCGGTCGTGTCGCGTCAATCCAATGGATAGTAAAACCACGGCGTTCCATTCCACGGAACCAGGTCATCTGTCGTTTGGCAAACTGATGGATTGCTATTTCCAGCTGCCGGTACATTTCATCATAAGTCAGTTCACCTATTATATATAGGGTCAGGTACTTGTATTCCAATCCATAATAAATCAGGTCCTCCGGAGAAATTCCACCTTCAATCAGGGCACGTACTTCTTCAACCATTCCCTCATCCAGACGTTGCTTCAGACGGCGGGAAATCTTTTCCCGTCGCAGTTCCCGTTCAATGTCTACTCCTATAATCAGGCTGTCCAATGTAGGGAACTCACGTGCATCCACCGGCTGGTGCAGGTAATATTCCTCGATTTCAATGGCACGTATAGCCCTTTTTACTGTATCTACATCTGTAGAATTATGAAGTTTCTTATAACCCGAAAGTATCTGAGTCAATTCTTCCAATGATTTGTCTGCCAGGCTGTCCCGTAATTCGGGATTCTCTGGCACCGGAAGCAGACGGTATCCCTTCAGCACCGATTCCAGATACATCCCTGTCCCTCCGCACAATATGGGAAGTAAACCACGGGAACGTATATCTTCATAGGCTTTCAGAAAATCACGTTGAAACTCGAATACATTGTATTTATATCCCGGCTCTACAATGTCAATCAGATGATAAGGTATCTGTTTCCCGTCTACCATATAATCAACCAGATCCTTTCCGGTACCTAAATCCATACGGCGGTAAACCTGGCGGCTGTCACCGCTGATTATTTCCGTACCAAGCCGCGCAGCCAAAGCCGCAGCCAAAGGCGTCTTTCCCGAAGCTGTCGGTCCAAGTATCGTAATCAGATCATATTCCATACCTTTTATCCAATTGTTCCAAGACAAAGATAGCTCTTTTTCTTTAACCCGGAAGAATAAAACAAACGAAGTTTCATTTTATAATGCACCCCGACTTATTTTCCGGTCTGCATAATGCCCGATTCCGAATCCTTGTTATTTAGTTTCTTGCTACCCGATACATAATGGCGTCCGAACGAAAAATTATAGCTCAACGAAATGAAAGCCATCTGGGCACTTTCCTTGACGTAGTTTGTCTTCCTGCTGGAAGCATACCGGTTCCAGTTTTCTTCCTGTACCTTGTAATCGTCGGTAAACGGGTTCACCATACCGCAACCTACATGCAAATCTTTCCATTTATAGCCCAACATGATTACCTGCAAATTCTCTCCTCCTGACAAAGTTTCACCGCTGAACGAATTCTGGTTGGTCTGAATCTGATAGATGAAAGAAAAATTCTTCCAGTTGGCCGATACGGTAGCATCCAGCCACCAATTGGAATACCGGTGTTTATAGGTATTGCCATGACTGATAAAATGCCTTAATCCTCCGCTGACCGAAAACTGGAGAATATCCGCTATCGGACCTACACGCAATTGCACCATCGGTGCGATACGCTGCCAACTCTTCTGGTTGTCCCACGTCTGGATAATCTTATTCCCTTCCACAAACTTTTCATCCATAATCACGTTCGGCTTATAATTATAATCTATCCTGAAATACGTATGGAAGATCCCTTTCGACCATTCCCCGTCAAAAGTTGTGCTATACTGTAGATAAGGATCAAGGTTCGGATTTCCACGCTGTATCTGAAGAGAATCGATAACCTGGTCTATTGCGCTCAGATTTCCTAATGAAGGCATTTCATTGTTGACAGCCCAACGCAGGCGCAAATAGGTACGGTCATTGAAAGCATATTTCAAAGTCAGGCGTGGATTGAATGTATAATACTGATACAGATCGACAGTACCTTCCTGACGATAGAATGAACGGGTTCCACCTATTCCCAGCATATAATCCAGTTTCTCCGCCTTCCCCCGGAATTCACCATACAGATAAGTAGCCCCCTGCTGCATACGGGTATGATAATTATGCCCGTTTATGTATTTGTTATCCGAAAAAGAATGGGTATGGCGAAGCCCGGCTCCCCACCGGTTTCCGTTCGACAGCTTTTTCTCGTAAATACCCTCACCGATAACGGAATATTTGTTTCCATATACCTTGTTACGTACATCCGTCAAGATCTCGTTTCCACGGCTTTCCTGATATATACGGTTTGAGAACTCCTTGCTGTAGGTTCCTACAAGATTGAAAATCATCACCTGGTCTTTCTTCAGATTCCGCTGATAATAGATATCCAAAGAGGGAATTTGCCGGTTTGACGGATTATCATCAAACATATCCACATAATCCGATTCGTCCACACGGTTGATCAACCTTCCACGAAACTGTTGAACGATCATACGGTTTCCCGAATAATTGAGCGAGACATTAAACTGGTACCGGTCATTATCCTGCAGATTATAAGCCATGTTCACCCATGCCTGCATGATCTTCCATTGTGAAGGGATACCCTGCTCATAACGGTGCAGTTCAAATCCGTTTCCCAGATTGAAATCTTCCTGATTATCACGGTAGCCTCCATAAAAGTTACGTGGACCGACCCAGAAATTCGTGGAAAACTCTGATTTCTTGTGATTGATCTTCACATTACCCTCATAGTTCCCCCATGCGACATGAGGTGACTGCTTGATTTCGAGACCGAAATTTCCTCCCGTTTCCGGACGTCGCACTATATAGTCAATAACAATTTCTGCATTTCCGTAACGCAAACCCGGATTATCATGGAATTCCACTCTGACCACTTCATCCGGACGCAGGGCACGAACCTCCTGAGCCGACACTTTCACTCCATTGATACGCATCTGTACTTCACCGTCACCCGGAATCTTGACCGTATTGTTCACCGGATCGATCTGAATACGCGGAAGCATCAACTGCTGAAGAAGTTCTACACCGTTGGCAGAAGCTTCCTGCTGGCGTTCGGACGGATATATTACTTTCTTATCCACTTCATTCCGTTGCGCAGAAGCTGTAACAGTCACATTTTCCAGAGAAAACGCTTCTTCCTCCAAAAGTATCTCACCCAAATTACGTGACCGGTCCAGAGCCTCCAGCCATATTTCCTGTGTCCGGTATCCCATGCTTGAAACCGACAAACGATATGTTCCCGAAGTTATACCTGCCAGTTCAAAACGCCCTTTCAGGTCTGAGGTTGTGCCTGCCACCATCGCCGAATCGGCAGTCTGCAACACGATATTGGCAAATTCTATCGGGTGATTTTCACTGTTTCTTATGGTACCCTTCAATTGGATCTGCTGCGCAAATCCGTTCAAACAGGCATACAAAGCTATCAGAGTACATAACATTCTCATGATTCAAATTCCTTTTTATGTTCTTATCCTTATTGTCGTTACATTCCATTAGACGACAACACATAGGGTTTGGTAACACAAAAAAGGAATTTTTTTCCTGAATCATTATTATTTCCCATATTTGGCTTTGATAGCCGGCAATTCCTTCTGTATATCACTGATACGGCGGGAATCACTCGGATGGGTACTCATAAATTCCGGTACACCAGCCTGTCCGCCAGCCGCCATCTTCTGCCAGAAAGTAACGGCAACATCCGGATTGTATCCGGCCATAGTCATTAAGACCAGTCCCATATAGTCAGCTTCCGATTCGTGTTTTCTTGAAAATGGAAGCACCACTCCGTACTGGGCACCTACCCCATATACCGTATTTGCTATCGACTGCAATGCCGTACTCTTTTCAGACAGGCTCTGACTCAAAATCTGTGCACCATATTGGGCAAGCACCTGCTGACTCATACGCTCATTGCTGTGTTTGGCAACGGCATGGGCGATTTCATGTCCCAAAACCACAGCCAGTTCATCATCGGAAGAAACCAGTTTCATGATCCCTTCATAAACGACAATCTTACCGCCCGGCATGCAGAATGCATTCACCTCATCTTCTTTGACCAGATTGAATTCCCATGAAAAATTACTGATTTCACTGCTCATCCCATTCTCACGCAGATACTGTTCGGTAGCGGTAGCCAACTTTTTCCCTACGCGGGTAACCATAGCCGTCTGTACCGTATTGGAAGAACGTGGAGCATTCTGCATATACTCCTTATATTGGGTCAGACTGGATGAAAGGACTTCCTGATCGGAAACCAACAACAATTGTTTACGCCCCGTAAGAGGAACGCTACCACAACCTGCCAGAAGAAACAGGCAGACAAGTGACAGAATACTGATCTTTTTCATAACCTTCGGTTTTATAACAATGTAAAAATAAGATATATTTCTTTAAAAGACAAATAAAAAAGGAACAACGAACGTTATCGTTGCTCCTTACCTTCTGTCGGGGTAGCGGGATTCGAACCCACGACCCCCTGC
>ULQU01000856.1_pt1 | contig 41913 bp, 22 predicted proteins | sample 1954841 | NCBI WGS metagenome assembly ULQU01 (sample SAMEA4835664, study PRJEB28245) | human gut metagenome | biome: gut microbiome; material: fecal sample | place: Denmark | collected 2008
ACAATATATATTTGCATAAGTCTTAGAATACCACCTTTTGCCGTTTAAAAGACGGCTTTTTGCAAGCTAAAAGATGGCGTGTTGCTAATACGCTGATTATTAACGACTTACGACTGTGTGTCTGTAAGCATGGAATTTTGCTGCCCGGCGTTGTTTTATTAAGGTTAAATAAGGACGGCAAAACTAAGTTTTCTCGGAAAAAAACTGTAACTTTGCAAAAGTAAAAACAACAAATAAAAACATTATACAGCGGAATGCAGCGGTGGCTTATTGCTGCTCGGTCAGAGTTTATGGCAGCCGGGGGCATTCCCATATTCCTATTAAACAAAACATTATGGCAACACCGGAATTCAAGTACGCCCCAATGTTCCAGTTGGGCAAAGACGACACGGAGTACTATCTTCTGAGCAAGGAAGGCGTGTCGGTTAGCGAATTTGAGGGGAAACCCATCCTTAAAGTAAGTCCTGAAGCGTTGACTATGTTGGCCAATGCTGCTTTCAGGGACGTCAACTTCCTGCTTCGCCGTTCACATAACGAGCAGGTGGCTAAAATCCTTAATGACCCCGAGGCCAGCGACAACGACAAGTATGTGGCACTGACGTTCCTGCGCAACGCCGAGGTGGCATGCAAGGGCAAGTTGCCTTTCTGCCAGGATACAGGTACGGCAATCATCCACGGCGAGAAGGGACAGCAGGTATGGACTGGCTTCTGCGACGAGGAGGCTCTGTCTAAAGGTGTTTACAAGACATACACTGAGGAGAACCTGCGCTACTCGCAGAACGCTCCGCTGAGCATGTATGAGGAGGTAAACACACGCTGCAACCTGCCTGCACAGATAGACATCGAGGCAACAGAGGGCTGCGAATACAAGTTCCTCTGCGTGGTTAAGGGTGGTGGCTCTGCCAACAAGACATATTTCTACCAGGAGACAAAGGCCAGGATACAGAACCCGGGCACGCTGGTTCCGTTCCTCGTCGAGAAGATGAAGACTCTCGGAACGGCCGCTTGTCCTCCTTACCACATCGCTTTCGTTATCGGCGGAACATCGGCTGAGAAGAACCTGCTGACCGTGAAGCTGGCTTCAACCCACTATTATGACAACCTGCCTACTACGGGCGACGAGACAGGACGCGCATTCCGCGACGTTGAACTGGAGAAAGAACTGCTCGAGGAGGCTCACAAGATTGGACTGGGCGCACAGTTCGGCGGCAAGTATTTTGCACACGACATCCGCGTTGTCCGTCTGCCACGCCACGGAGCGTCATGTCCTATCGGTCTGGGCGTAAGCTGCTCTGCCGACCGTAACATCAAGGCTAAGATCAACAAGGACGGTATCTGGATTGAGAAACTTGACGATAACCCCACGGAATTGATACCTGAAGAGCTGCGCAATGCAGGCGAAGGCGACGCCGTAAAGATTGACCTCAACCAGCCGATGAGTGAGATCTGCAAGATATTGTCACAGTATCCTGTCTCAACACGTGTAAGCCTTAACGGCACGATTATCGTTGCACGCGACATAGCACACGCCAAACTGAAGGCGCGTCTGGATGCAGGTGAGGATCTGCCTCAGTATTTCAAGGATCACCCTGTACTCTATGCAGGTCCGGCAAAGACACCTGAAGGCATGCCTTGCGGCTCTATGGGCCCGACAACAGCCAACCGTATGGATCCGTATGTTGACGAGTTCCAGGATCACGGAGGCTCAATGGTCATGATTGCCAAGGGTAACCGTACACAGGTTGTTACAGACGCTTGCAAGAAGCACGGCGGTTTCTATCTGGGCAGCATAGGCGGTCCGGCAGCAGTTCTCTCGATGAACAGCATCAAGAGCATCGAATGCGTTGAATATCCCGAACTGGGCATGGAGGCTATCTGGAAGATCAATGTTGTTGACTTCCCTGCATTCATCCTCGTTGACGACAAGGGTAACGACTTCTTCAAACAGCTGAAGCCGTGGACTCCAACTTGCAAGTAAGTACTTGCTTGGAATAAAAAATAAGTAAAACGGGCAGACAAGTTGTTACAGCTTGTCTGCCCGTTGTTTTTCAGTGTTTATATAAATGTCCGTTCTTTTTCTGTTAACCAATACAGGATAGGCCGTTTACCATCCTCCACCCAGCGCCTTGTACAGGCTCACTGTTGCCAGCTGGCTGTCTAGCAGGGCGTCGCTGAGTCCAATTTGGGCGTCAAGGTATGTACGCTGGGCGTCAAGCAAGTCCATGTAACCTATGGCTCCGTTGACATACTGTACCAATGCGAGCGAAAGCGCCGTCTTAGACGAGTTTTCAAGAGCGTATCTAGTCTTGTATATTTCCTTCACCTTGTTGAAGTTCTCTATGGCGTTGTATGCGTCCTTAAATGCTGTAAGCACGGCTTTCTCGTAGGCATATGTGGCGCGTTCGTATGCGGCTTTGGCCGCCTTGTGGCGTGCCTTGTTCTTACCCATCGCGAATACCGGTTGCAGGAGGTTCGCGCTCAGCAGGTGGTATGGTGACTTCAGGACGTTTTTCAGTTCTTCGCTTTCGGTGCCGAGGTAGCCAGTCAGTGTAATGTTGGGAAACATGCTCGTGTAAGCCACTCCCACGGCGGCATTGGCGGCTATCAGTTTCTGTTCGGCCTCGCGCACGTCAGGACGGCGTTCCAGCAATGACGAGGGTAGTCCTACGGGCAGGCTGTCGGGAAAGTTTACTTCTTGCGGCAGGGTAGAGCGTTGTATATGGTGCGGATATTCGCCTATCAGCAACGCCAGTTCGTTCTCCTTGCTTGTTATTTTCCGTTCGAGGTCGGGCACGAGCGTTGCCGTGCGCGACAGTTCCACCTGTGCTTGCCTGTACGTCACTTCCGATGTAAGTCCGCCTTCATATCGTATTTTTGCCAAGTGTTCGCTTTCCTTACGTGCTGTCAGTGTCTGGTGCACTATGGACAGCTCATTGTCCAGTGCCACAAGTTCATAATAGGTTTGCGCCACTTGTGCTATCAGGCTCATCTGCAGTGCGCGGCGGTTTTCTATCGAAGCCATGAATTCCGCCTTTGAGGCATCATGCGCCCAGCGCAGCTTTCCCCACAGGTCAAGTTCCCATGACATTGTGCCCTTAAGGTCGAACTGGTTGTCGTCGCTGTGGTCTTCGCGTTCTCTTTCAGCGTAGACGCGCACTCCCAACGCAGGAAACAAGTTGGCGTAGTTTATGCGTTTCATCTCAGCCAACTCCTTAATCCTGGCGGCCGCCATGAGCATGTCCTTATTGTAAGTCAGTGATTTATTAATCAGCTTCTGAAGTAACGAATCTGTGTAGACCTGTGTCCATGACAGGTCGGCTAGCGACGCCGAATCTGTGCTTTCGCCGTTGTTAAGCGTTGCCGGCATTTCTATCTTTGGGCGCGTGTACTGCCTGCCTATCTGGCATGCTGAAAGGCAGGCCACGGCTATAATGATAAGAGCGTGTCTTATGTATTTCAAGTTATGTGTCATAATCAATCTTGCGGTCCTGTTGCTTTAGCTATCCTGTTGCTTTTCCTGGATTGCAACCTGTTTTTCGCCTTGTATATCGTTATGAAAAAGAATGGGATGAGTTGTATGCCTATGAAAACGGCAGCTATCATTCCGAAGAATACGCCAGTACCTATGGCTTTCCTGCTGGCCGAACCTGGGCCGGATGCCAGCACCATCGGCATGATACCGAGAATGAATGCAAATGATGTCATAAGTATAGGGCGGAAGCGCAGGCGTGCAGCGTGCAAGGTAGCTTTCAGTACGTTTACTCCCGAGTCAGTCTCGTCTTTGGCAAATTCGACTATGAGGATTGCGTTCTTTGCGGCCAGACCCATCAGCATTACAAGTCCGATCTGGAAATAGGTGTCGTTCTCCAGTCCGCACACGGCTATGCCGATGTATGCGCCAAGTGCGGCCACAGGCAGCGAGAGTAATACGGCAACAGGAATGCTCCAACTTTCGTAAAGTGCGGCGAGGAACAGGAACACGAATGTGAACACCAGTGCGAGTATGATTCCTGTCTGTCCACCTGCCTTTTTCTCCTGATATGACAGTCCGCTCCATTCAAGTCCTATGTTGTCAGGCAGGTGCTCATGCACAAGTTCTTCCATTATCTCCATGGCCTGTCCCGAGCTGTAGCCTTGTGCAGCCGTTCCGCGTATTATGGCTGTGTTGAACATGTTGAAGCGTTTTATGCTGCCCTGTCCCGTTGTGTATTCGGTGTTGCCCAGTGCTGTCAGAGGTATCATGTCGCCGTTGGAGCCGCGTACGAAGTACAGGCTCATGTTGTCCCTGTGCTCTCGGTATGGGGCTTCGGCCTGTATATAGACGCGGTAGATGCGGTTGAACATGTTGAAGTCGTTAACGTACACCGAGCCAGTATATGCTTTCATCGTCGAGAATACGTCAGAAAGTGGCACGCCGAGCATTTTCACCTTGTCGCGGTCAACGTCGAAATAGAGTTGGGGTATCTCTGCTTGCAACGATGACGAAAGTCCGGACAGCTCTTTGCGAAGCGAGGCATAGTGCATCAGCGTGTCTGCGGCGTTCACTAGGTCTTCGTAAGTGGCGTCACCGTGCGCCTCAAGTTGCATCTCGAATCCGCCTGATGTTCCCAACCCCGGTATTACGGGAGGCGTCGACAGGTAAAACTTGCATTCAGGATATTCGGACAGCTCGCGGCTCACGTCGGCCATTATGCCTGCTATGGTGCTTTCATCGCGTTCTTTCCATTCTTTCAGTATTACTGTAAGCTGTGCCCTTGTTTGGCTGGTACCAACGCGTGGGCTTGTTCCCGTAACGTTCTGCACGTATTCCACAGCAGGATTTTTCATCAGGTAGTTTACCGCCCTTTCCGTTACGGTGCGTGTACGTTCAAGCGTCGTGCCCTCCGGCATTTCCAATTCCACTGTGAAGTATCCCTGGTCTTCGGTCGGCAGGAAGCTGGTCGGTGTCAGGCGGTTGAATATGAAGATGGCTATCAGTATCATGCAGAATCCTATGCCTACGCGGCGCGGATTCTTTATTATACGCGAAATGCCGGCCAGGTATTTGCTGTTGCCTGTATCTAGCCAGCGGTTGATTGTGCTGAATACGCGGTTCTTGGGCTTGCTCTTGTCAGTCGGACGCAATATCAGCGAGCACATCACAGGGCTTAGCGTCAGTGCTACCACCGTTGACAGAAGTACGGATATGACAATAGTAACACTGAACTGGCGGTACAGTTGCCCGGTTATTCCAGACAGGAAGCTAACCGGCACGAATACGGCGGCCAGCACAAGTGATGTTGCAATCAAGGCTCCTGTAAGCCCGTTCATGGCCTTTTTTGTGGCTTCGTACGGGCTTAGGTGCTCTTCCTCCATTATTCGTTCAACATTTTCGACCACTACGATGGCGTCGTCAACCACTAGTCCTATGGCTAGTACCAGTCCAAGCAGTGTCAGCATGTTAAGCGAGAAGCCGAATACCAACATGAAGCCGAACGTTCCAATAAGTGATATTGGTACCGCAACGAGCGGTATGAGCGTCGCACGCCAGCTTTGCAGGAACAGGTACACCACGATGATTACCAGAACCAGCGCCTCGAACAGGGTCTTGTAAACTTCGTGTATGGATTCGGAGATGTAGGTCGTCATGTCGAACGGAATCTCGTATTCCAGCCCTTCGGGGAAGTTGCGGCTTATCTCTTCCATTGTTTTCTTCACGTTCTCGGCCACCTCCATGGCGTTGGCGCCTGGCAGCATGTACACTCCCAGCACGGCGGCGTTGCCACCGTTAATACCGCTCTCGGTGTTGTACGACTGTGCTTCCAGTGACACCCTGGCCACGTCGCGCAGGCGTATGAACGAGCCGTCGGCGTTGGCCCTGAGCACAATTTCTTCAAACTGGGCTACTGTTGACAGTCGTCCTTGTGCTGTTATTGGTATGGTAAAGTCGAGTCCTTTTACCGGTTGCTGTCCGAAAACTCCCGCCGCCGATTCGCGGTTCTGGTCTTTCAGCGCATTCTGCAAGTCTTGAACGGTCAGGCCGAAGCTGGCCAGTCGTGCCGGGTCAACCCATATCTGCATGGCGTAGTACCGGCTTCCTATGTTAGACACGCGTCCTACGCCCGGTATTCGGCGCAGCAGGTCAAGTACGTTCAGCGTAGCGAAGTTACTCAGGTATATTTCGTCAAACTTCGGGTCGTTTGATGTCAGGCAGATTGTCATCAGCTGGCTGGCGGCCTGTTTTTCTATCTCTATGCCGTTCTGCACCACTTCTGCCGGCAGTCGTGATTCAGCCAGTTTTATGCGGTTCTGTATTTCCACGGCTGCAAGGTCGGGGTCGGATGAAATGTCGAACGTTACAGTAGCCGAGAACGAGCCAGAGTTAGAACTGTTCGATTCCATATAGAGCATTCCCGGCGTGCCGTTCAGCTCCTGTTCGATAGGCGTTGCCACGGCTTGCGACACTGTAAGCGCGCTTGCACCGGGGTACGACGCACTGATTTTTACAACCGGCGGCGTTATTTGCGGATACTGGTCAATGGGGAGCATTGTCAGGCCGATAAGTCCAACGATGACTATCAGTACCGAGATAACCACCGAGAAGACAGGCCTGTCTATGAAGAAGTTAACTTTCATCTATGTCAGAAACTTTTGTTTTACTTGCTTTTGCCACGCAGCCTGTTGGCCGTATTCCTTTTGTCGGCCACGCGCACTTTCATTCCCGGCGTTAGTTTGTGGTAGCCTTCGCTGATTATAGTTTCGCCAGGGGCGAGTCCGCGTTCCACTACTACTTTGTTGCCAAATTCAGGTCCAAGCTCTATGAAGCGGCGTTCGGCCGTTGAGTCGCGCCTCATTACGAACACGTATGCGCCTCCTTTTTCTATGATGAGCGCCTTCTGCGGTACCACCGTGGCGTTTTCAAGCACGTCGAGCAGGGCGTGAACTTTGGTGAACTGTCCCGGCAGCAGCACGTGGTCGGGGTTTGGCATTTCGGCTCGTACCGAGAATGTTCCCGTCTTCGGGCTTACCTGCGGTTCGGCGAAGTCCACCAGTCCCTTATGCGGATAAATGCTGTTGTCTGGCAGGGTTATCGTCACAGACGGCTGCCATGAGCGCGACGAGTCGCGTTGTCCCAGAATGATGTTTCGCTCTTTGCTTTTCAAGTAGTCGAGCGCTGTCATGCTGAAGTCTATCAGCACAGTGTCGCTCTTCACTACCGTTGCCAGGAGCGACTTGCCACCCGTGCCAACCAGTGTGCCCAGGTCGACCAGACGCTCGCTGATGTAGCCTGAAATCGGCGAACGTACATACGTATAGCTCAGTTCCTGTTCGGCCTGCACAAGGTCGGCCCGGCTCATGCCCATGCTTGCCACGGCTGTCTCATAAGCTGCCGTGGCGTTGTCAAGGTCGAGCCGGCTGGCTGCGTTCTGCTCGAAGAGTGGCTTTATACGTTCAAGGTCGCGTTTTGTTTTCAGTACGAGCGCCGAGTCTTTGCGCAGCTGTGCGCGTGCCTTGTCCACCTTGGCCTTGTATTGGCGTTGGTCTATTACGAACAGTACCTGGTTCTTTTTCACGTAAGTTCCTTCTGCGAAAGCCATTCTCTCCAGAAAGCCTTCCACCCTGGCGCGCACCTCGACGAACTGTTGCGCCCGTATCAGTCCCACGTAGTCTCCGTATATCTCGACGTCTTCAGATCCGACTTTTTCTACCGTGACTATCGGAACTTCGGGTTTCTTCTTCTCCGGCCATGTCAGTATTACGTATCCAACTATCACGGCGGCTATGCAGCAAGACATCAGTATCAGGCGTTTCCTGCGCCGTTTCAATTCCCTTTTTGTGAAAAATTGTCTTATTTTCATGTTCTTAATTATCAGGACGTTGCATCTTATAACGTCGTTTGCAAATATTTTATTGTATCGTATTTAGGTATATTTTGTTGCTTGTCGCATTCGGCCATGCCGCCCGTTCGGGTCATGCGTGTCAGTCTTAACCTGCCTTTCCCGTCCTAAGCAAATTGTAGCCTATTATTCCGCCGGCTATCGACGCCACGAAGATTCCCAGCTTTGCCTGCATCAGCATGGTTTCGTCAGTGAAGGCCAGTGTCGATATGAACATTGACATCGTGAAGCCTATCGAAGCGAGGAAGCCAAGGCCTATGACCCTACGCATCGTCAGACTCTCCGTCGGGCGTACTATGCCCAGGCGCACGAGCAGTAAGGTGGAGAGCGTTATTCCCAATGGTTTGCCTACAAGCAGACCCAACGCCACGCCTGCAGCTACGTTGGTTGAGAAAACGGACTGCATGTCGAGTCCGGCGAACGACACTCCTGCATTGGCTATGGCGAACACAGGCATGACCACGAACGACACGAACGGGTGCATTGCATGTTCAAGCCGTTGCGATGGTGGAATGGCGTCACGCGTGTCGGCCCTCATGCGCGATATTACCTTTACCTGTTCCTCCTCAAGGGTCGACACGTTGTTTGGCTGTATGCCTGCAAACTCGCGCAGGTTGGCTGCGGCGCGTTTCAGGTATGCGGATTCCGGCAGTTGTGCGTCGGCCGGGATTACGAAGGCTGCAAGCACGGCTGCAATGGTGGCGTGTATGCCCGACATGAGGAACGCCACCCATACGCCGCCTATGCCCAGCAGGCCATAGAACAGCACGTTCTTGACACCCATCTTGTTGGCAGTCAGCATGGCCAGCAGGAACGCCAGTCCCACGGCTATGTTGACAACAGAAATCTCTGACGTGTAAAACAGCGCTATTACAACGACTGCGCCCAGGTCGTCGACTATTGCCAGCGTCGTCAGGAATACCTTAGCCGCCAGCGGAACCCTGTCGCCGAGGGCGTATATTATTGCCAGCGAGAAGGCTATGTCTGTGGCCATCGGTATGCCCCAGCCACCGTAAGACGGTGTGCCGGCGTTCAGCGCGGCGTATATCAGCGCAGGCACAAGCATGCCCGCCACAGCCGCGCCGATAGGCAGTATGGTGTTGCGCGGGTCGGCCAGCTCGCCGCCTATGAACTCTCGTTTCAGCTCCAGCCCGACAACGAAGAAGAACAGCGACATCAGGCCGTCGTTTATCCAGTGGTGCAACGAGTAATACAGGTAGGGTTCACCGTTGAACATGAATCCTATCTTGTGCTCGAACAGGTGGAAGTAGTCTTCGCTCCACGGCGAGTTGGCCAGCAGCATTGCGGCTACTATGCTCATGCCAAGTACTATGCCGGCTGACTTTTCCCTGTGCATGAACTGTTGGATGGGCATGAATATGCCCTCTCTTATTTTGTTCTGATAGTTCATTCCCATAATTTATTGTCATTTATGCCGTGCAAAGATACTCTTTTAGTTTCATTCTGCCAAAACTATGGCAGTAGCGTACCGATAGTTTAACATTAGCGTGGAAGAGCGGTATGTGCTGACGTAATATTTACATGAAAAAAAGAGGATGCGTCCATAATGACACATCCTCTTACACTTTAGTTCAGTAATAAGGAGTCGCTTACCATTAACTTAAACATCCATATCAACAACTTGTATTCTTCCTTTCCCTTTCATCTTACAGTAAAAAACATCTCCATGACATCAAACATTTACCATCTTTTCGCTGGCTCCTCATTACTCGATTGAGTAAATCACACGTCCATCAGTTGTCTGATAATCAGGGTTGCCTGACATATTTTCAATGTTTATGAGACCGCTGGCAACTCCTTTATGCCTTTGTTCTTATTTTCTGCCATAAAGATAAGCATTTTTCCTTACGTTTCCAAATATTTTCGCAATAAATAGTAATGATTTTACATATTTTATGATTTAAACGATATAAATGGTGAATATCTTGAAGCTGCAGGTAAGTATGGATGATGGAGAGTGAAAAACATGTTATGTAAGTTCAAGCTAACAGGCTTGATTATTACTTTCCGTTTAACAATATTTAGGGCATCGTAATAATGCTATTAACTTGTTTGTATGTGGTTTGTCTGCTTATAGTGGCAGTTTTACGGACACCGAAAATATTGTGTTGCACGGGGACATTATCAGCTTAAATCTAATATGCCGCCTTTTGCATTGCCGTTTGCCGTCTTTTGCAATGCAAAAGGTTACCTTTTGAGGCGTAAAAGGTAACCTTTTGTTTATGTGCTTTTGCATTATTTATGCATAAGAGCGTATCTTGCCACAGGCAAGATACGCTCCAACAGTTATCACGATAATTGCAATATCCGCTAACTTTGACTGGCCAATTACTGCTTCGCATGTCGTTCATGCCTTGCTTTACATATTCAAACTATTTTGGTCAGCCCCGGTCAGTTGTGGTTTAACGGACATGGAAATAGTGCATGCCGGTCTCACTTGATGAAGCCCTGGCTCTTTAGTGCCTGCATGAGTCCTGAAGACATGGCTTCGTTGTCTTTCTTGGTGTATCGTATGTCTGTGAATATCTGTGCAAGGGTCTCCTTGTTGTTGATGCGTACGAACTCTTTGTTCTCTTCGAGAGACTCTTTTTCAGCGTAATAGCGGTCTATGTCTGCCGGAGTGTAGTCATGGTAGGTCTCGTCGTGTATGAACGATTCGAGGGGCAGGCGATCGCTTAGCGGCGGATTCTCGTTGGGCCAGCCCAGCGTTATCGTTGCCACCGGCATCACGAGCTGCGGCAGGCGCAGAGTGTCTATAATCATCTGGGGCATGTAGACTGTTGTCCCGAGATAGCACAGGCCGAGGCCTTCTTCTTCTGCAAGGTTGCAGAAGGTCTGCGTGTAGAGCAGGGCGTCGGTGGCGGCGTTGAGGAATGAGAGGAAGTTGTCGTAGCCCGGCTCCGCCTTGCGGCAGCGGCACCACTCGCTCGCACGGTTGAAGTCGGCGCAGAATGTCAGTACTACCGGTGCCTCTGTGACCATTGGCTGGTTGAAGTGGGCTTGGGCGAGCTTGGCCTTCATCTCTGCCGAGCGTGTGACGACTACGCTGTACAGCTGCATGTTACCCATGGTTTGCGTGCGCGACGCCTCGGATAGCAGGCGGTTTAGTAATTCGTCGGTGACTTCCCTGTCAGAATACTTTCTGATGCTTCTTCTTGTATTTATATTTTTCATTGTTGTATTTGAATATTATATGGGCAAATATAATGAAATTCTATTATATGGTTAAAGTTTTTGGGATAATAATAACTCCTGTTGGTACAAAATCTTTGCTGTTGGACAAATAATCGCTATATTTGCCTGCGATTTAAATCATTCGTGGATATTTTACTATAAAAACATATTTCGGTATGAAGAGGAATTTTATCTTGACCGGGCTGGCTTTTATGATTGCCAGCTTTTTTACATGCAGTACAGTCGCAGAGGCTGCGAGTTGGACTTATCCTGACGATATGGCGGACTTGCCTTATTATGAGGGGTTAGGTACAGAGGAGAGTCCTTATCTTATTAATTCGGCGCAACAGCTGGCCGACCTGGCTTGGCACGTCAACAATGGTTCAAGCTATGAGGGCGTGTATTTTGCCCTTACTGCGGACATCGACCTGAATCCGGGGTTCACGTTCGGTACGGATGGCACGGTTGAAGGCGATGGGGAGCCGCAGGCGTGGGTGCCGATAGGCCATGATTGGAGGTATAATATGTGGTTCCAGGGCAATTTTGATGGCAATGGTCATACCATCAGCGGCCTTTATCTTGACATGACTTATCTTAATAACGGCCTTTTCGGTGCTGTAAGGAGCGGCGTGATAAGCAATCTTAATGTGAAAAACTCTTTGGCAAAGGGTGATGTCCGCACGGAAGATTGCAATAGTGTCGGGTTTGTTGTAGGCTGGATGGAAACGGGGGAAATAGATAATTGCCATAATTATGGCTGCTCAATTTACCGCGATGCGCTCTCGTTTACTCCTGACCCGTTCGCGTTCGAAACATTTGCCGGCGGCATAGCTGGACAGTTATCCTATTCTTCAGTTAATGGCTGCAGCAATACGGGAAACATAAAATGTGAGAGTGTAGAGACAGGATATATAATCAGTACTACCAGCACAGGCGGCATTGTTGGCTATATTGAAGGCTATGAGGGTTGTTCGGTGTCTGACTGTAAAAATAGTGGAAACGTGTACTGTAGTGGTATGGCTGGCGGCATAGCTGGCTATATGTCGATTGGCGGTTGTTCAGCCGCAAGACTCTCAAACGAAGGTGAAATCAACGGCGTATTCCAGTCTGGCGGAATTATCGGCTACGGTGAAGTTGCCATGTTGTCGGAATGTTCAAACTCGGGACTTGTTACATCACATGATGGTTCAGTAATCGGAGGCATTGCCGGCAGGCTGTCAGTGTACGACAGTATGTCGCAATGTGAGAACAAGGGCAGAATTATATATGATGGTAAATCTACTTCCGGCAATAAGGCAGCAGGCCTGGTGGCCGACTTCATGGCTGGCAATGCCACTATAAGCGAATGCCGAAATGAAGCGCTTGTTTCTGGTTGTGGAACTCTAGGCGGTTTGTTTGCTTATTGCGACAACGGAATATTGAAAATCGAGACCTGTTACAACGCTGGTGAAATAAGCCTTGCTTCATGTGATGAAGTTCTTTCCCAGGAGAACCTTGGAGGTCTGATTGGCAACGGTATCGGATGCAACGAAATAAAAATATCTGACAGCTATAACGTTGGTAACGTGACAGGCGGACGCAACTGTACGGCGTGCGGCTTTGGTAACATAGACGTGCGGCAAATGGACAACTGTTACAACAAGGGTAATATTACAGGCTCGTATGCCTATGGACTTATTGCTGGAACAGCAGACACCTTGACTTATTGCTATAACGAAGGTGATGTTTACGGACTTGAAGAAGAATATTATTCTTCTGAAGCAAATGCCGCCGGCCTTGTCAACGTCATGGCTGGTAAAATGCTGAATTGCCACAATTCCGGTAATGTCAGTACGGAAAAGTCGTATATTTATTCGCCAGACTTTTGCAACACGGCCGGACTTTGTCTGAGCCTTTATAATTCGGATGTCGAACAGTGCTACAACATTGGCGACGTTGCCGGTCATTTTAACAGCGGAGGCTTATTCGGCGTCATGGCCACTTCTTCCGTAAGTAATTGCTACAACGCCGGAAAGGTGACGGGCGACAAGGTGACAGGCGGCATAGCTGCGATCTACGACTGCAACGGCAACGAGGCGGATGTCATTGCCAATACCTTCTCATATGGCGACGTTGCCTTGGCCAGCCAGGAGTCACCTGATGCTAAGACGGGAATGTTTATCGGGCAGATAAAGACATCGGGTTTTACAGGCGAGAATGCCTCGTTGGCAGTTACAAACTGTTATTACAAAGACACCACCGGCGGTTTGATACCCGGTGTTTACCAGAATGATTGTGCTGACCTGTCAGGACTTTCCGCATGCACTGAAGACGATTTTGCCAGCGGACGTATATGTGTGTTGCTTAACGGCACGCAAGACCCGACGCCGTGGGGGCAAGACGTGGGCACGGATGCTTATCCGTTGCTTAACGGAAAGGGTAATCCTGACGATGTTGGCATAAGGCTGCCAGAGTCGTTCACTCCCGAGTCGCTTGAAGGACAGCCCGTATACGACCTTCAGGGCTGCAGGGTTAATGCACCTTTGACATCGCTTCACGGCATTTATATTGTTGGCGGACGTAAAGTGCTGCTTCCTTGAACTTTACCGTAAGTGTCATATTAAGTTAGGCGCGGCATTGCCGCGCCTAACTTTTTTTATCATGTATGAGTTTGTTGCAGGGGGATACTTTAGAACGGATAGCCTACCGCAAGGTGGATAGCCTGGCCGTCCTTGAATTTAGGTATGTTGTAGAAACCGCTCTTGCCTGTCTCGTAAGGTACGTGCAGACCTATGCCCCAGTCAAGACGGAGCACGAGGAATTCGAGGTCATAGCGTAGTCCTATACCTGTGCCGAGCGCCATTTCCTTTAATGCGTTTTTCAGTTCGAACTTAGCTCCTTTACGGTATCCATCGTCGCGCAGCGCCCATACGTTGCCGGCGTCGATGAATGTAGCGCCATACAGGTTGCCGAAGATGTTGAAACGGTATTCAAGGTTCAGTTGCAGCTTGATGTCGCCGGTCTGGTCGAGATAGGAAAGGCGCGACACGTCTGTGGTGTAGCTGCCGGGGCCTATGCTGCGTACAGCAAACGCACGTATGCTGTTGGCTCCGCCCACATAGAACTGCTCGCTATATGGTGCGCTGAGGCTGTTGCCGTAGGTATAGATAAGACCTGCGCTGGCGTGCGCCACGAGGTGTGTCTTGTGTGCCAGTGTCCAGGTCTTGCTTATGTCTGTTTCTAGTTTAGCGAATTGGGCGTACGGATTGTTGAAGAGTTGTTTGCCCGCTTCGTTCCATTTGTTGCCTGCCGCCATGTATCCGAGCGACAGAAAGTTGCCTGACTCGGTAAGGGTAACAGACCATACAAAAGGGTGACGGCTGCGCATTGCCGAACTGTATGTCAGGGTATATCTCATTTTAGGTATGAAGACGTCCTGCATGGATGTCTCGATATAAGGATTTGCGTACAGTATTGAGTCGAACTTTGCCGTGGTGCGGCTGAGTTTCTGGTATTGTAGTGTCAGCGGACTGAATTCGTGGCGCCATCTGTCGGATTTCTGCCATGTGTATGTCCATTCGGTTGCGAAGGTGAGCATCTTGAAATATCCTGGACGGTTGAGCTGATTTGTGGCCAGCTTGGCGTATGTCGATGGGGTGGTGAAGAAGCGTTGCCGCCGGTTGAGGAATGGTACTATTAGTCGTGGAAACTCGATAGAGGCGTCAATACCGTATTCGTATGAATTTGTATTGCCTGCATTGCCGTTGACGTTGCCGCCCTGTTCCCATTCATAAGAACCGTGGAGATTTATGTCAAGTTTCTCGCCTCCGCGGAAGGCATTGCGTTTGACGATACCTACAACAAGTTCTGGACCGTGGCGACCGTTGATTTTGTTTTTATAGTTTGTCTCAACATAGAAGTCGTATGGCTTACCGAAGGTGCATGAGAGGTCAAGATCGAGTGTGTCACAGGTTCCGGTTGTGTCACGCGGGGTGAATTGGAATTCGACAGAGCTGAACAAGCCGGAGCCGTTAATCTTGTTGGCAGACTCGGTGTGACGGTCGTAGCTGTATTGCTGGCGGGGACGCAGTTTAAGGTCGGACAGTATTATCCTTGGGCGTATGGGAGGGCGCTTGCCGCTGAACCTGACGGTGAAGTAGCGATGGCTGAACGAGTCGGTAAGCTGCTCCATGAACTGCCGGCGCAGGTTGATGTTTATATTGCCTATATACCATTTCTTTTTAGCCAAAACCGGTAGGTTGCCGGCCATCTGCAGCCTTAGTTTGGCTTTTCCTGGCACAGCTACGGTGTCGGCAAGGTATGAGGCGAAATTCGGTTGGTAGTAGTAATAGCCGTTGTTGCGGAACAGTTGCGCCAGACGGTTGCGCTCTGCATCCATGGTCGAGGCATCGAACGGCATGCCCGAGGCTATCTTGGCTTGTTTTCCTGTATTGCGTATAAGACTGTCTGCTTCGGCTGGAAAACCAATGTATTCGAGGGTGTCAACGGTGAAGAGGTGACCGAAGTTGACGTTGTATCTGATTTTTGCCTTCTTGGGATTCTTCTGCTGTATGGTCTTATAGTTAACTGTTGCGTTCAAGTAGCCATGGTTGCGCAGTACAGATTGTGCTACTGATGCACGTAATTCGGGGTTGACCTGGCGCATCAGTACGGGGGCTTTGCCGAAGGTTTTTGTAATCCATTTGGCAATCTTGTTGTTTGAATCGGAAAAGGCATTCCATATCCATAAACTGTAGGGAAACGGTGTACGGTAGTATGGGCTGCCGAAAAGTGCACCGTTCGGGGCTGTAGCCAACGAGGCCTCGACCTCTTCCTTGATGGCATCGAGATGCTCGCTTTTTTCATAATTCCCGTATTCTGTCTTTTCAAGGCCGATGAATAGCTGGTCGCCTTCAGGTATGTTCTTCGTTGTAGAGCAAGAGGCGAACAGCAGGGCGCATGGCAATATGGCTGCAGCCAGGAGGTAGCTGTGGATGGTTTTTATATTTGTCATTATTTTTTGTTCTTAGTTGAATCGGCTGGCGTATTTTCAGCAGGCTGTTTCTTCTTCATGAAACTGAACATCTCATTAAGGCTTTGAAGACTGCGGCGCCATGTGAAACCTACACCGTATTCGCGTGTCGTGCCTTCTAGCCAATCGTAGGCGTTGTTGTCGTAATAAAGTTTCACGTATTTGTCTGACGATTTTCCGAGACGGTATTCGAAAGTGACATTGTCGAAGAACGATTCATTCTGGTTTGTCACTTCCGCTCCGGTAGAAACCTTACCTCCTACGACAATCCTTATTCTGTTGTTCCAGAAACGCTTTGAGAACTTGAACGAATAATCGGTGTGTGACGTACCGCTGGCATCGGTGGAGTTATCCATGCCGAAACTGAGGTCGAGAGTGCGCAGCGCGCTTCCTGTGATGTTGTTGATTTCGCTTTGCAGGAACGAGTTGAGTGCATCGTTCATTGAGAAGTTGCCGGTATTGCCGTCGGCAAGGTACATGCCAGTGGTTAGCATGGTTACAGCCAGCCTGCCGCGCTGTTCTACGCTCATGGACTGTAATTCGCTGTTGATTGTTACGTCTTCAGGTGCGCTCAGTGTGAACTCGAGACCCATGTCTGCCAGTGACTTGGTTATGACAACTCCACAGTCGAATTCGACTGTTCGTTCCTGGTTCCCACCGGAAGACACGTTGGCTTTAGTGCGTTCGGTTGCGGTGATGTTGAGCTTGGGATTCATCGGGTCGCCGGTGAATTCTATGTAGCTGCCGTCTTGTATTGTGAACGTTTTAAGCGGAATTATCGGTAGTGAGTATTTCATCTCGCCGTTGTCGAGGGTATAGCGGCCGGTGAGGCTGATGTCTCCGGTGAAGCTGTATTGGAAGCGGAGGCTGCCGCCGCCCATGAGGTCGATATAGTTGGAGTGGTCTGTGTTGAGGTAACACATGACATGTGCACCTTGCGCAATGTTCATAGTAAGGTCCATCTTGAAGCCTGAGATGGGCTTGTGTTCTACGACCGTGGCTATGGTATCGTTGAAGTCGACGAACTTTACAAGATCCTCCATGCGGTTGTCGGTCGAGAGTGGTGAGTCGCGCAGTATATAAGCCATGTCTGTCGTGCCAAGCACATCGACTCGCCCGAGCATTTCCAACCTTTCCATAGGACCTTTCATCGTGGCGAAGAAGTCAACGAAGGCTTTTCCGTAGGCTATGCTTCTGCGGTTTTCCTTTGAGTCTATGATTCTTAGGTTGCGGGCTACCATGGAGAGGTCCATGTTCATTGCGCTAAAGTCGGCGAAGTCCATGTTGCCGTTGATTGTGAGCGGATTATTGTTGCTGGCGAACATCTTGAAGTCTTCAAATAGGATATTACTGCCCACAATGCGTATGGGTTTGTCTTCGAAACGTAGCTGCACTCCGTATTGTGCGCTACGCATGTAGCACGAGTCAAGTTTTATCTCGCCGTTGGCTAAAGGTCTTGACAACGGGCCTTTGACTGCTATGCCGCCGTCGGCATAACCTTTGAAGCGTATTATCTTGTCAGGAATGAAGCCGTTGAGCAGTCGCATTGGCATGCGGCTCATTGTTACGTCTACGTCGATGTTGCCGTCGGAACCGTATGTTCCGCTTAGTTCGGCTATCTGGTTGTCGTCGTTGCTTAGCACGGCGCTGACCGCATGGGTGCCGTCTGCCTGTGGCATATATACAAACTCGGTGCTGAGGTTGCCCATACGGCTGCGTTCGTATGTCATGTTGTTGACGGCAAGTGACGCGGAAACGGAGAATTCGTCTGTTGTTTGTATTACGTGGAAGTCGCCATTCATTATTCCTGTAATGTCAGGCATGTATGGAATGACGGTCAGAACCTTCTCCAAGTCGAATTTGTTGAGTCCGATGGTTATGTCTTGTAAGGCTTCGATGTTTTCGTCATTCGAGTATATGTGGACACCGGTGCCGTCGTCTGCCATTAGTTGCAGTTTGGCCGACACGCGCCTGTCGGCACCAAGGTTGACGTAATTGTCGGCGTTGACATTGAATTTTTTGTATCCGAGTATGGGGTCGTTGTCTAGCAAATGGATTTTTATGCCCTTTTCCTCCATTGAGGCTTCGAAGCCGAGTTTCACCCCAAGACTGTCTTGTGCATCGTAAAACTTAATGTTTGCTCCGGAGCCTTTTTCGAATACGTATCCGTCAAGTAGGGCGTTGAATACGTATTGTTTGTTTTTCTTGTTATTCCTTACTTGCGCGTTATAGGTGCATGTTGTGGAATCTGATACTATATTGAAACGTATGGTGTCGAGCTTGATAGAACTGTTTTGCAGTTCCAAAAGCTGTATGTTGCCGTTGAGTCCGAGCATTGGCGATGATGTAATGTCTATGTCGGCGTCTTGGAAGGTGAATCCTTTACGGGCAATGAAACGGCTAAGTGGATTGTCCTTGCCTGTGGTAAAGTATAGTTGTGCTGTTGGAAGTTTGTCGCGTAGCGAGGCAATGTTGATTTGCCTGCTGTCAAGCTCGGCGGAAAACTCTTTTGTAAATTCATTTAATTTTGCGAGTATCTTTTTATAGCCTCCCTTTCCGTTGAAGCGTAGCTTGAAATCTCCGCATTCGGTCATGAAATGAGTGGTGTCCTGGCTTGTAAGGATGTCGACTTTAAGATCATTGGGGCGGAACACGCGGCCTGTGTCTGATATGACGAGGTCGCGCACCATTCCATTGATGCCGAGCATTGTCTGCATGTCGGTGAAGGCGTTGACGTCGAATTTCAGAGAGGTGGATAACTGCGATTCTGTAAGCCTCAGGCCGTACCAGTCGACGTTTTTGATGTCGGCAGATAGGCTGGAACTTATCATCTTTGGCTTGAACGTGGCGGTAAGCGTGACTATTCCTTTTGCAAGCGGATTGTTACTGTTTAATACGGCACGGCCTTGGCCCGCATCGATGCCGGCATCCAGGCTTATGCTGTCAAGGTTGTAATTTCCAAAGCTGAATTTTTCGATGCCGGCTTTGACAGCAGCTTTGGTGCGCGGTGACATGAAGTTAATTCCGGCTCCTTTGACGTTTACGTGCCCGGTTAGGTTACCCAAGCCGTTGCCAGGCATAAAATGGCTTAAACTCAGGTTGTTTGCTGTCAGTGACGCCTGGTAGTTATTGCGCCTTGCGTCAAAATATCCGTTTACTTTTATCCGGCCTTTCCCTTCGGTGGCAGTAAGGTCAGCTGTATAGTGCTTGCCGTCGATGCCGGCGGTGCCACGCAGGCTGATATTGGTAGGTATTGTGACAGGCGTGCCCTGCGCCTTTAACATCTCGTTGACGAAGCCGAGGTTGTATGTATTTGCATCAACTTTTACTGATGCTTTAAGTCTTGCAATGTCGGTTACATTGGCAGCCTTGCCTTTCAGATTAATGTTGAAGGCCGACGGCAGCTTGATGTTGACGCCGCTGAAATTAAGGTTGTTGGTATTGCCGGCGACTACAGCCTTAATACTCAACGGTTGGTTGGGCCAGCGGCGCGTGAAGCCCGATGGCATGCCACCGAGGAACCTCATTATGTCTTGTTTGCCTATCGAACAGTCGGCATGCAGACTTATACGGCCAGGATCCTTCTTGTCAAATGCGTCAAGGTCCATTACAAGACTTGTAGTAATGGTTGAATTCGGGGTCTTCAGCGTCATGGCGGGCAGGTTTATCCTGGTGGAATCCATCATGAAACGGCCTGTGAACTGGTCGACGCTGATGCCGCTTTTTTCCTTGAACGAGCATGAACGCAGAGACAGACTGATGTCGGGAGAACAGAAGTAAAGCGTGTCAATGGCGATGTTGACGCCGGTGAGGGTTATGTGGTTTGGGTCAAGTCCTTCAACATGTTTCTTGAAGTTGTTGTCGTAAGCAACTTCGCTGTCTGACAGTTCGAAGCGTTGTATTTTGTAAAGCCCGGACTTCAAGTCGAAGAATCCGTTCGTCGCCCCGGCGTCGCCGATGTACGCGCCTATCTGGAGCGTATCGCCAGGCATATGGACAGATACCTTAGTCTTGCTGATATTGAGCTTGTCGACGCTTATCTTCCAGTTGTTTTCGGTTTTTGAAGTGTCGGGCGGAACGGTGTCGCTTAATTCGACGTTGACGTTAGCGTCTGCAAGCGACATGTCGTTGACCCTGATGGTTTCTTTGCCTAAGTCTATGCCGTGGCTTTTCAAATATAAACGGCCAACCGCGCCTTTTACTCGTGCCTCATGTACGAAGTCTGCGGTATTGAGTTTAACATCGTTGAACTCAAGCGCATCGATTTCAACCTTTTTTTTCAGTAACGGCCATAGTTGTACGTCTACAACTAATTTACGAACGTCGGCAACCGTATCCTTGATTCCAGGAATGGAATCATTTGTTTGTATCATTTTGAAGCCTTCGACACCCAGGTCGAGTGGAAATATCAATTTGACGTGGTCTACAGATATATCCATGCCTGTCTGTTCAGAGGCATACGTAGTAACCTGTCTTACAATCCAATTCTGTATAGGTGGAATGTAAAGCAGTACTGTTAGTATGATGAACAATATGAATGGTGACAGTATTATGCCGACTGCCAACTTTACGACTTTTCTTCTTTGCACGGAATTACATGGTTATGATTGTAGTTTATGCAAAGTAAGTAATAATTCTTGAAAAAAAGAAATGATTTCATAAATAAAATAAGGCAGAATGATAATTCTAGGCCTTAACAATGGCTTATTTCATGCCATAGTTTGTCGTCGGGCACATCACTCTCAATGCAAACCGGTTCTTTTGATACTGGATGGATAAATTCTACCCTACGTGCAAGCAAGGAAATGCTTCCGTCAGGGTTGCTTCGGCGTGCGCCATATTTCAGGTCGCCCTTGATTGGGCATCCTATTTTTGCCAGTTGGCATCGAATCTGGTGGTGGCGTCCCGTCATTAGTTCCACTTCAACTAAAGTGTAATGCTCGGAATGACTGACGACTTTGTAATGTAAGATAGCCTTCTTGGAACCTGGTACTTCCTTGTCGTAGGCGTAACTTTTGTTCTGCTTCTCGTTTCTGGTAATCCAGTGGGTGATGGTGGCTTCCGGTTCTTGCGGCTGGTTTTGGCAAATAGCCCAATAGGTTTTGTGTACGTCGCCGTTGCGGAACATGTCGTTGAGCCGCGCCAGCGCTTTGGATGTCTTTGCGAAGACAACGAGACCCCATACCGGCCTGTCGAGCCTATGTGCTACACCTAGAAAGACGTTGCCAGGCTTTGCGTATTTTTCTTTCAAATAAGCCTTGACATCGTCTGCCAGTGTTTTGTCACCGGTCTTGTCGCCCTGTACAATCTCGCCGCTGCGTTTGCTGACAATGATAATGTGGTTGTCTTCGTAAATGACGTTCATATCGTTTGCGTTGAAAAAAGAGTTAAGGATTAGAAAAACATGCCAACCTGGCCGTTTCCTCATAATCCTTAACCTTAAAAGTTTTTACATGTTCATACCACCGTCAACCTGGATAACCTGACCAGTTACGTATGAAGACAGGTCTGAAGCAAGGAACGTAGCTACGTTGGCTATGTCTTCAACCTGGCCTGCACGGCGGAGAGGTATCTTCTGTATCCAGTCTTTGCGGACGTTATCGGGCAGGGCTTCTGTCATTGCGGTTTCGATGAAGCCCGGGGCAATGGCGTTGGCGCGGATGCCGCGTGAGCCGATTTCCTGGCCTATACTCTTAGCCAGTGCGATGAGTCCAGCCTTGGAAGCTGCGTAGTTGCACTGTCCTGCGTTTCCGTGTACGCCTACGACTGAAGCCATGTTGATAATGCTTCCGCTCTTCTGGCGCATCATGATTGGTGTGCAGGCGTGGATGAAATTGAATGCTGACTTCAGGTTGACAGCGATGACTGCATCCCATTGTGCTTCGGTCATGCGCATCATTAGTCCGTCTTTCGTGATTCCGGCATTGTTAACAAGAATGTCGATTGATCCGAAGTCTGCTTTTACCTGGTTAACTACTTCTTCTGTCTGGGCGAAATCAGCGGCATTGCTTGCGTAGCCTTTGGCTTTTACGCCTTTTGCGGCTATTTCTGCTTCAGTAGCCTTGCCGTTCTCGTCGATTACGAGGTCGGTGAATGCGATATTTGCGCCTTCCTCTGCAAATTTCAGTGCGATAGCTTTACCGATACCGCGTGCCGCACCCGTAATAAGTGCGGTCTTACCTGATAATAATCCCATTTTGTATTTATGTTTTAAATGAAACTTAAATCTCTGTTATTTTTATTGTAGTGATAGTATGAGTTTACTGTTGTTTTAGTGCTTCAACTTATGAGGGCTTATTTTGTTATCGACTTACCCAATGCGCCGTAGACGACTTTCGCTACAAGGGGCTTGCTTGCTTCGGGTGTCATGCCATGTCCCAGACGCCCGCAGATGAAAGGGACCTCTAGGCCTTTGATACAATAGTGTGTGATGTCCGCGACAAGTTCAACGTTCTCAATGTCAAATTCACCATCGGCCTTGCCGTCTGCGTAAACCTTTCGGAAAAGTTCAATTTCGTCCTCGTCGAAGTTTTTTCTAACTTTTTCAACCATCCAGATGTTGCGAAAAAAAGCGGCACGCAAGTTTCCGTTTCGCATCACCGTCTCTTTTATCATATTAAGGTGGGTGTAGATCAGTTCGATGATTTTTTCCTGAGGACGTATCTTTTTCGTCGCTACTTCATCCATCTTGTCAGACAATCGTTCGAGTTCTGACTCTATAACGGCGTAATAGACGTCTTCTTTACTTTTAAAATAGGTATAGAGTGTTCTGCGGCCTTTGCCAGAAGAGCGTGCAATGTCGTTCATTGTCGTATTCTCCAATCCGTTCTTTGCAAACAGCTGCCTTGCTACGTCCACCAGTTTTTGTCTTGTCTTAGATATGGACATCTGCTTTCCCTCCCTCTTGATTGTTTTTGCACATTTGGTTTACCGTGTGCAAAATTATCAATTTTATTTGATTTGGCAAAATATTTCTGTTTATATTCTGTAAAATGAATATTTGCCCGCGCTTTGCGGTGAGTTGAGTTCATGTTTTTTTTTGTCGAGTGGTTTGCTGTATGAAAGACATTGGATTTCATTTTTTTTAGTTATACTTGATTTATGTCAATTGTAAAATATCAAATAACAGTATTTTAACGGATTTTTAACAGAAAACGATATTTTTCTTGTCTAAAATTTGCGAATTCCATAAAAAAGACTTACCTTTGCACTCGCAAATCAGAAATGAGATGCAAACGAGTTGATAACATCGCGGAGTGGAGCAGTTGGTAGCTCGCCAGGCTCATAACCTGGAGGTCGCATGTTCGAGTCCTGCCTCCGCAACTACAAGTGTCCGAAACACCTTGTCACAAAGGGTTTCGGACACTTTCCGGTTTAGAACCGGGACAAAATCGGGAATTAAAGTATAATGATATAGCATTGGTGGCATCCGCCAACAATGTAAAAAAAATGTACTTTTCTGAAAAACAACTCCTTACGTGCAAAGAAATAGTAACATTTACGCTGCCAAAGTTGCACAGAGGCAAGTCTTGGTATGTCGATTTCTTTGCGTATGATCCTTCCATTGACGGACTTCGGCGTAAGAAATACATGCTCAATCGTTACAAGACTCGCAAGGAAAAAGAGAGCATGGCAACAATTCTGATACAGAATATTTATCAACGTCTCATAGCCGGGTGGAATCCATTTACCCAAGGCAAGAGGACAAGACAGTATACAGAATTATCTGTGGTTTTACAAAGATATCAGGACTTCATCAGTTATCAGGCCGAAAAGGGCGTCATGAAGATCAAGACAGCAGCAGATTACTTGAGCCGGTTAAAAAAACTGAATAAATTTCTGTCAGAAAAAGGAAATTTACGCATAAAATACGTATATCAATTCGACAAATTGGTTATATTGGATTTCCTGGACTACCTCATGTTTGACAACGAAGTATCGCCTACAACGCGAAACAATTACCGCACGTGGCTGTCGACATTGTGCACCTGGCTAAAGGACAGGCTCTATATTAACGAAAATCCCGTAGAGAGCATACACATGATGCGCGAGGGCGAGAAGTTCCGCGAAGCGTTGAGCGCAGAAGCCCTGAAGAAATTAGGAAGATATCTTAAGGAAAACAATCCGTCATTCTATCTTGCCTGCCTTATGGAGTACTACACGTTCATTCGGCCGAACGAGTTACGTTATATAAAAATAGGTGATATCAGCATAACCAATCAAACAATATATGTGTCTCCACAGGTGTCGAAAAACAGGAAAGGACAATACGTCGCAATAAATGATGTGCTTATCAGGGAAATGATCCGGCAAAACATCTTCAGCTATCCATCAGGCGATTATTTGTTTGGCGAGGACTTGAGGCCAGGCACATCACAGATGTACATAAACCGTTTCCGCCTGGAATGGAAAAAGGTAAGGTTGGCATTGAATTTTCCCGAAACATACCAATTCTACAGCTTGAAGGATGCAGGAATAAGAGACTTGGCGAATGCCGAGGGCATAGTGATAGCCCGTGATCAAGCCCGCCATACAGATATCTCAGTGACTAACAGGTATCTGAAGGCAGGCGTTGTGGACGACAAGGCCAAGCACTTCGAAGGTGCATTATAGCATCTCGAAGAAATAGCCCTTAATAAGTTTGTCTATCCCTGTATTGGCCACATTTATTTCCAATTTTTCGCATACATATCTCTTGTTCTTGAACATGAATATCTTGCGTATGTCTGGTATTGACTGGCTTTCAAAACTAATTTGGATTTCTGTCTGCGTATTTATCAAATAGCCATTCGCATGCAGTTGACCAAGATAATGTTCAGCAGGGGAGTTTGTAAGAGCAAGCGACCATGAGTCATGGATGTTCAGATATCCGCAGTCTTCCAAGTTTATTGCTTTATCCAGGAAATCAGTAAAGCCCATGGGGTACGGTATCTTCTTAGACTGATCTGTAACCCCCGGCTTGTTAACATACTGTAGAACCGTACCGACAAACATTACTTGAATCCTGTCTTCGGCCGTCGTTTCATTGTCTGTATCCTGCGCCCCTGTGACGCCTGCCCAAACGACTTTTGTAAAATCCCTCGAAGGGATATCCCCCTTCTCGTTTTTCAACGACGGCATCTGTACTTCTGTATCCCATTGTTTCACCCACTTTCCACCGTGTCCGGCAGTACCCGACGAACCATCAGTATAATATTCACACTTTTGCTCAACTGTTATACCTACCGGGCATATTTTCAAATCAATATATTCATCAACCTTTTCGTTGCGTACCAACGGTCCGAACTGGTTGATTTGCCCAAGGAACCAGGAATCATCGTCTGATGTCGAAGTGTCGTCCCTTGATCCGCCGAAAACACCTTCATCTTCGGAATCCGTGGGTACGTCAGGAGTGGAGTTTGTCCTGTAGCAGTATGTCCCTTGCGGACAGACGAATAGATATTTTTTCTTATCTTCGTCGCTCATAGCGTTAAAGGACTGCAACAATTCTTCGTATGAAGAATATTGTTTACGTTCGTAACTTGATAATAAATCCTCGTCGATGGCATCGTAATAGTGCGTGTCCGAATCAGACATATCGAATCTAATATTCGAAGAGCCCAATGACTTCGTTTTTTCTTCATCTTCATCCGACACATCAGATGTGTATTCATCTAGAGGGTCATATTGTTGTACTCCATTATCAAAAAAACGCAAGTTGCTTATAAGCTCCGCGGTTTTGTCAGATTCGTTGAAAACAAATGTGCAGTTAAAAAAGTTTTGGACTTCCGTAAGAAAGTCCGTAACCGTCCAATGAGGTAAAGCCTCCTGTATTATGAGCGTTTTGCGGGCATTACAAATAACCAGTCTGTTCCATGGCACAACGTCAACATCATTTGCCACAAGACGGTATCCGAAGTATTCTATTACCTTCCTGACTATAAGAAGTAGATTCGGCATGATTGTATCGCCGTGTGTATATACTCCCGGTTTATCTGTGTCGGCGGAAGATGACGTACCTACATGCATGCGTGTGACATTCTTTATTTCGGCTTTTGTCTCGTCATATACAGGCATGACGACATACTCGGAGACATCGCCCATTGCAGGCTTTGTGTAAGCATCCCATTTGCCATATATATATGTATAGCCTTTTACCGGGACGCCTCCGCGCTCACCTTTGAAGGCATACCCTTTACCGTCATGAATAGTAATCTCGCCATAATCAATCTCGTCAATGTAAACATCACCATTGTTAGCGATGAAGTTAACATCAGAGTTTCCGCCCAAAAGTTGCACCTTGACAATAGTGTCAGAAATCGAGTTTATTACTGCTGAGCCTGACAAAAGCAGGTGGTTGTCGACGACAAGCATGGCGTCCATCTTTTCCGTTTTCTTAGTGACCGGCAAAGATTGGATATTCTTGAAGAACTGACGGTTCTCAAGTATATCCATCGGTATGTTGACATCGAGTGTGTAACTGCCGGATTGTGTGAAGTAAGGGTTTTCCTTCGTCACTTTTACAACCTGTGAAGTGTCGGTGTAAACCCTTGTGTCGTTAAGATATAATTCAATCATTTTCTGCCCTTCATTTTGTTGTATTTGTCAAGATTATATGCGACGCCATCTTCTCCATCAATGGATACAGACGCTCTGATGCTCCCATTTGAGAGTATGATGTTAAGTTTGCCCAAAACATCATTAAGAGCGAAAATAGTATCATTAAGATTCTCGTTGTCAGTATTGACATTGACAACAGGTGCGGACACTATAGCATTGCCTCCAGTGTTCAAAGACCTTGTAATGTCCTCTGCCGTAAGGCTGCCCACTGTATTATTTCTCTGTGCCAAGTCGATAAGCTGCAATGCCGGCCTAATTGCCGAATTGTTGACTGCGTTGTGGTTCGCGACAAATTCCCCCTGGTGTACGACTCCGGCTTCACGGCGGTAGTTCCTACCGCCTGTGAATCCGCCCTCATAATATCCGGCAGACTGTGCCTCATGCTGTTTTTTGATAATGGCGACCTGTGCCATACCGGCAGCGGTTGCAGCAGCTGCTGCTATCGGGCCTAAAACAAATGAGACCTTAGAAGCTGAAGCATATGCATTGATTGCAGCAGCTGCGGTAGAGGCGAGTGCCTGTGCTATCTCTATCGGCATGGCTCGCTTATTAGCAGCGTTTTTCGCTTTTTTGATTTTCTCGTCCCTTTCTGCCTCGAGCTTTTCGCGTTTGGCCGAATTGTTGCCTGCCGCTTCAATCTGTTTGTCATATTCCTGCTGTATCTTGGCCGTCTCGGCGTCAGCACAGGCTTGAGAATAGGATGAAAACGAACCTAACATACTAGCTATGGAACTGAATGTGGCAGCGTAAGCCCTAAGCCTCTCATTTTGGAATTCATCATCGCTAATTTTTTTAGCCTGGATATATTGTTCGTAATTGCCAACATCTTCTTGGTAAAGAGTCTTTAAGGCCTCATTTACTTTCCGCTGCTGCTCTACTGAGGTAAATATAGATGCTATGCCTGTTATGGCGTCGCCCGGTTGTTGATTATTCTCGTTAATACCGGCCATATCCTTAGCCAGTGACAACATCATATTTGCATTTTCCTTGTCTTTTTGCTCCTGCGTCTTATACTTTTCGGAATATTTCAGCATTATAGAAAGTTTCATTTGCTGATACTCTTCTTCTGAGATTAGAGCTTTCCAATATATTTCATCGAGAGCTTTCAGTTCAATATCCTTTTTCCTTGACGAGCCCATATTAAGATATTCCTCTTTCATTTTCAGGACTTTCTGTTGGAAAGATGTTTCCTGTTCAAGTTTATGTTTAAATTCCATGTCGTCAATTTCTTCTTCCAGCTGGCGATATTCCTCTGCAGATTCTTTATATAGGTTCTTTTTCTTCAACAGGAATTGAATATCATTCTGGAATAGAGCCTCATTCATAGCGTCCTCGTCCATATATATGGCATTATTGGGGTCGTAATACATTGCCTTAATCTTTGCTTCAGCAAGAACCTTTGTCCTCTGCAGATCCTGTTCATCAATCTTGGCCTTATCTTTAAGATATTGCGCATCAGCTTCTTTTTTCTTCGCCAATATGTTATCATATTCTGATGTTTCAGTTTTTCCGTATTTCTTAAGCAATTCGAGTTGATTGTCATAACCGGTTTGCAATGCCTCAAGGCGTTGTTTTATATACTCCGTATACCTAATTTGCCCCGAAGTATACTGTGCGTCGACATCAAGTAATGACGTTTTCATGTTAGTCTCATATTTTTTCATTTCTTCCTTGAACTTACGTTCACGTTCTTTTCTTTCCTCCTCAAGTTTTTTATTGTTGTCATTTGATATATTCGTTGATGAAGGAGCGTTGCCTGCCGGCATTGTCTGTGTCGTGTTTCGAACGAAGCTGACACCTTGCTTAGAAACATATCCTTGTATATTTTCAATTTTATTGTTTATTGTTTTTGCAGCATTTATATTTTCATCAAGCTTTCTAACGTTATAATTATATGATTTCATCAAACTGTTGATAGCTTCAAGCTGCTCATCCGTGATATGCCTTAAAAACGTACCACTTTGTTTATCCCTTATGTATCCTCCACCGCTAATATAGCTGCCATATTCCTGTGTTCTAGGGTCAAATCCGTATTTGGCCAATTTCCTTAAAACACGATTCTGAGTAGCTTCACGTCCTGCTTTTTCCATAGATAAAGACATAAGCGATGCTTCAAGCCCGGACATTTTATTCAGCGCCGCCTGTGCTATAGCAGCTTTTTTAAGGTTATTAATATAAGCGTCAAGTGCTGAAGTATTATTGTTTATTAATTTTCCTTCAGTAGTCAAAGTTGCATGGTATTGTGGTACAATACCTTGTAATTGCACCAGTGCCTTTCGCCTCTCCCTTATGCCGTTGTTGGCATTCTCTAGTACCCTGCGCAAAGTCTGTATCTGCGTTATCTCAGCTGAATGTGCAGATGCAGCCTCCTGTTGAACTTGTTTTATATCATTGTAGCTGTCTTTCATTTTTTTGACAGCTTCAGCATTTTTCTTAGCTTCCTCGCTGTTTTGCTTTATATAGCTATATAATTTGTAAATACCATATCCAAGAGAAAGAACAACGGCCAACAATGCAGTATAAGGATTTGTCAGACTTGCAGCTCTCATAACTCTCAATGCTGCAGCAGCTTTGGTGATATTACCTGTAAGCAATGCAACAGCAACACGCAACGTTCCAATCAAGGCAATCCTTGTCTTTATTAAGACATTATGCGTTTTATGAAGAAGCATAAGAGTATATTCTTTAATATACCAGGCATAAGTAGCCAGTGTTGATGCTTTGTAAACTGCTGTCAGCAATGTAATTGACACAATGAGGTATGCAATTTCCGCCTTGTACTTAATAATGAAAGTTGTCAAGTTATAGATAGTTTTAACGAGCATAGTACTTGTCGTTACGACATATCTCATTAATGGCAAAAGTCGTTCACCAAGTTCAACCGACAATTCGTGAAATTTTTTCTTAGCCTTGTCAAGTTGTGCCTGCTCAGTATTATTCTGAACATTAAATTCTTTAATGACGCTCGTGCCATCCTCGTAAGCTTGAAAAGCAAGAGCTTGAGCCTGTCGAACCTGGTCAAGGTGCGATGCGACTGACGACAAAACGCCAACAGCACGAGTGCCGTCAAGTTTCATTTCCTGGAATAATGGAGCCATTGCATCAAATCCACCTCTTGACCTCATAGATTCCAGAAACTTAATCAAGCCGGTATTAGCGTCTTCCTTCATAATACGGCTAAACTCCTTAACTTCCAATCCCGCAATTTTAGCGAATCGTGCCGGCTCTTGGAACATCTTAGTAATTAGCTGAGAAAAGACTGTAGCAGACGTGGCTGCCTCTTGCTCGTTCTGATCGAGAGCAGAAGCAAGTCCTAACATTTCTGACTGTGTAATACCAGCCTGTATCGCCACACCTGATAGTTGTGCTGTAAAGTCAACCATGTATGATGCTGATGCAGAAGAATTTTGCGCAAGCTCATTAACTGCCGAACCAGTGGCGAGCATAGCGCCACGCAGTCCTCTGGTCTTATCCTCACCGAACATCTGTGCGAGCTTTCCGATTTGGTCAACGGCATTTTCTCCGAGGTCATCACCAAGTGCTACGCGAATTTTGTCAGAACCGTCGACAAAATCTTTAATGGCAGCCTCGGAGGTTATACCCAATCTTCCGGCAGCTGCAGCAAGCCCATTAAGTTCCTCACGAGAAGTTCTTGTGTCCATTTTTTGAAATGACCTGTTCATTTCCTTTACCTCTTCCATTGTCTGGCCTGTGTATTTAGTCACATTCGCCATAGCAGTGTCCATGTCAAGAAAGTCTTGCGTGCTCTTACGCATGGTAATCGTAAGGCCGGTAAGAGATGCGATTAGCGAAAAGGCAAGCGTCTGCATGCGGTTGAATTTGTCCGCTAACCGGTTAATCCATGACTCTTGTGCAGCGCCTTCCGCCCTAACAGATTCGAGTTGTGTTTTCAGCTCCTTGGCTTTCTTTGTCATCTGTCGGAATTCTTCCGTACCTCTTTCCATGTCTTTCAGCTCGTTATTGACGATGCGCAGCGAGTATTCAATGTCCCTGATTGACGCCTTGTCTAGCGACTTCATTGTACGGTTGACAAGCTCCGTGTTTGTAGCGACCTTTCGCATTGCCAAACCGGCATTATCAAGTTCGCTATTATATTGGTCGACAATCGTATTAACTAGCTTCTGTTTGTCGCCAATTTCGGCGAGCCTGGCTTTTATCTTAAGCAGGTTAGCGTTTTGTTCCTCATAATTAGCTGAGCTCGGATTAATAGTTGTCAGTCGTTGTTCAATTGATGACTGTGCAGCTTTGAGCGAAGCAACGGAAGCATTGTCGATGTCGGCCAATACAGATGCGACAAGTTTACCGCTGCTGGATATTTTTTCAAACATCTCATCCGTCTGAGCTGCAGAGTTCTTTATTTCATCCAGTCTTTCCTTGCAGGTATCCATAAGTGCCGACAAGTTACGCCAATCAGCCGGATCTGATGTAGATTTCATTTGACGGCGCAATGCCTTCATGGCTGTTTCTATCTCGCCGACAGAAGCCGTCGACAAAGAATTGATTGTCTTGATAGTTTTGTTGATATCCGTATCATAAGCTTTAAGCTCTGCTCGAGCTTTTTTCAGATCTTTGTTAAGGTCTTTTATGAAATTAGTATCAGCCTTTGCTCTTATAGCTTTATCTCGAGCAACGGTAAGTTCGTCAACCTTTTTTTTAAGGTCGGCAAGATTGTTTTTCGCCTCGTCAGAATTGAGGCGAATAATAGTGACAAATTCTTGTGTATTACCTGCCATATTATTATGTAATAAAAATTAATCAAAACTGCAAAGCGAAAATCCGCCAACTATGAAAAATGGAATAGCTGACTCACAGATTAGTCACATTGCTTCAATTTATATACAATGATGCCCACTACAATAAGGATGAAAATTATAACAGCACCAATAGCCCATCCCCCGACATTTAATCTTACTTGTTCCCATGTCGTAAGTCTGCGCTCCACTGGATAAGGCACCCGGACCGTGTCCGAACGCAAAATGGCCACCGTATCATACTTGACCTTGTCACGATACACATACTTCCAAACAACCTTATCCTGATAGACGGTATCTCCAGCTGTCCATCTGTTGACGAATACGCTGTCTCGTTGGTATATGCTGTCACGCTGAAATCGGTCAATATAAAAACTGTCCGTTTTCACGGTTTCAACTGGCACAAATTGAACAGATTTGCATCCTGTCAATATACTTATTAAGATGCAAGTCATAATACCCCATAAAAAGCCTTTTATTCGTTCCATGGCTATATATTTTTGTATTCAATTATTGCATCAAAACACGGACATTCTTTTATACGTTCCCATGTGTCAACAATGCCGTTGTGGTTGGTGTCGGGTGAAATGTCCCTGTGCCCTAATATTTGTGCTTTCGGGTAACGGCCTTTCAACTCTTTTAAAAGTCGCACAAGGCTTTGTTTTTGCTCGTCCGTGCGATTGTCAATCGGCTCGCCTTTTGCGTCAATACCGCCAACGTAAGCCACGTTTACGGATGTACTGTTATAGCCTTTCACGCCGTTACTGACAAACTGCTCGCCAAGCATTTGCGAAATTGTGCCGTTAGGCATGACGACGTAATGATAACCCGGATATTTCCAGCCTTTTCTCTTGAACTCCGCACGTAAATCGTCAACGGTCTGCCGCTGACTTCCTGCCGTGCAATGCACGAAAATTCTTTTAATTGCTCTCATTTTTATCTCCTTTTTAAGTTGTTACTTTTCATCGTTCTTATTTATGGCCTCTTCTATCGCTTCGCCTAAATCCTCGTTCTTCTTTTTCGCAAAAGCAACGACAAACGCCCTGAAGAAACCTTTTACGCTCTTCTCTTCCATTCTTACTCCATGCAGCCAAAAGAAGTGGCCACAGAAAGACTTGGCCTCGCAACCAACTGCAATGAATGTGGCGACAACACCGCCCATCATGTAGTCAACGCCGATAGGCTTAAGTAGAGCCATGCCAATAAAAGCACCAATGCTCACCCACATGATGTAATCCATAAGTTTATTAATAGTTCGCCTAATAGCCCTTGACGTCCGCCACTTGTACTGCGCCATGACCAACTTGTCTCCCTTTTCCTTTGCCCGGTTATAGCGTTTGCTGCTTTCGCCCCAGCCGAAACGGAAGTCAGCCAATACGCATATAAGTATCGTCGCCAAAAGCCAGCGTGCATCATAAATCACGGCAACGAGCTCGTTGCCCATCATTGCAAACGTGAACATCCTCGTGCCGCTATTCATGTAAACCTCTTGTTCAAACATACCCTTGTATTTTTGAGGGGATGCCATGAAGCAAGGCAAACCCCTCTATTCGTTATCGTACAACTTCCTCTATCGCGGTAATCTGACCCAGCGTCCAGTCGTTGCTGGCGACAAGCTTTCCAAATGCCTCCTCGCCGAGCGGCTCAAAGTCAAGCTCGTTTTCCTTGGCGGCTTCCTCCTTCAGGCACTCTACGATCTTGTTGTTGTAGTCGTTGAAGTACTTGTTGATTTCGATGCGTTCTGCCTCTGTAAGGGTTGTCTTTTCGCCCTCTGCCTGCCACTGCTGTGCCTTTTCCACCATCTTGTCGTGGTTCTCGCCCTTCAGCTTCTCGCCAGCATCCTTTTTGAAGTCCTCGAAGCTGGTAGCCACCGGCTTCAAAGCCCTCGCAATCTTAATCATCTTGAACTTGTCGGCGTCATCCATTTTTGAGATTTTTGCCTCGTTAATCAAGTTGTAAACATTCAGTACTTTTTCAGTTGCAATCTTTTTCATATCCGTTTTATTATTTAAAATTGATTATTGTTTGTCTTTAATTTCGTTGTGCCTTAGTGGTTACTCAAGCATTTTTGCCTTGATTTCCTCCACACATGTCTTAATGCTTTGCGCAATTGACTGCATGTCTTCAATCAGAACTGACGATATATTATATTTTACTTCCTCGCCGTCCATGTAGGCTGTTGCTGAACACTTATAAACATTCTCCTTATCCTTGATGTTTATGGTTACGTTGTCCAGCTTACCGTCCATCTTTTCGCGGTATTCGCCGTCCATCAAGTAAGAACTGTCACTGTACGTGAAGTTCGCAGTCGTTGTTTTGCTTGTAATTTCTACCATAGTCATAAAATTTTAAAAATTAATTAAACAATATCTTGTAAACTATAAGTTCCGGATTTGTAAGTTTTACTTGAAGCATCATAGAATTTATCAATATTTGTATTATTGGTTTCCTTTCTTAAGGCAATCTTGTATTCAGCCAATGTTCTTGTACGGCTTTCTGTTTTGTATTTAATCTTTATTGTGCCGAAGTAGTTTTCAGTAGATACGATATTAGACGGTCCTATATTGATTAAATCAAATAATATGAAGCAAGTCTGTTTCGCTTTAATGTCAAGCGTTGTGCCTCCGTCGTCTGAAGTCCATATAGGATTGCCGTCTTTAACGCCATCATACCTGTACATGACGCATTGGGGGTTTATGATTTTTGTACTTCCATCCGACACTGCATATTCTATTGTTGCGTAGATGCCATCCTCGACATCAATGCTGACGGTTTTGTCTGAATCATTCTGTATCCTTCCAAAAATTGTAAACATGCCAACCTTGTTTGAGACGGCAAATACGGCATTAGAAGCAGATGTTCCTATACCACTCATAGGCATAAACCACTTGTTTGTTAATCCTCCTGCCTTTCCATCATAGGCATAATAAGTGTTCGAAGGTGTTGACCATATAATATGTCCTATTCCGCCGTCCAAATCCGGGTCTATACCACTCTTAAATCCAATTAGTTTGTATGGCATGTTACCATCAAACTCAGGAAAGAAATAAATCCTTTTCCTGTCATTGCGTATAGCACAAAGGTAAACGTAGAATGAAGATTTGTTAAATCCGGCGCTTGTTATCTCTTCGTCCTCTATCCTTACCATGTCGTTGTTTGCACTTAACGGTACGGCTGCAATGAGCTTATGGTCGTTACCTTGTGAAGTAGTGACTATTATACCTAACTCCCATTCCAAGGCATTTATATCAGGCCGGTAACCCAGTATCTGAGCGAGGTCGTTTTCAAAAGATAATGCCCCGTCCTCAGTTTTAAATGAAATACCTATTTCCTCAGAACGTCCGTATATTTCTTCATTAAGCACGTATTGGAAACTACAGCTCACATCATGGCGGTATCCATTAAAATCAGTCAATCTGTATGGCTCGTCGTATGATCCGCCACGTGGCTTTTGGTGTTGCCAGTTTAATTCAGGGAAGTTTACCAAATTTCTAATTACGATGGTGGCAATCTTAAGGAATTGTTGTTCTGAATACTCGTTTGAAGTATTATTAATCATAGGAACAATCAAACCGGCAATATTCAGCATAGAGATGGTTATCTGGACGCCTTCCATCGTAAATACACGACTCCCCTCGAATTTAATGTCTCCTAAGTAATTGGCGACATTAACTGTCACACCAAAGTCCGAAATGAATTGTTCACGGAAGGCATCCATGTCCATGTAGAACAACGAACTTCTTATAGGCTTATGTTGTGCCCATTTGTTTATATTCTGGTGGGTACACAATGTACCCAAGTCGTTTGATGATGCTCCCAAGACTTGCTTAACGTCCGCTATACCAATCGGAGCTACTATTTTATTACCATTCTGAATAGCCATATTACGCTGTCTTTAACCTTTTAACTTCTGCTTCAAGTTCCCTTATCTTCTTTTCAATCGAGAGTATGCGCCTTGCATTAGCTATCGACGCCAGCATTGCTATAACGTCGTACTGCATTGCAAGGTAGCCGCGTTCCTCGTGTACCGCCTGCGGCAAGACGCCCTGCCAGTACTGCGCTATCGAGCCGACCGCACGGCTGCCGTCCTTTTTCCACGCGAACTCAACGGCCGGGGCATCTGCCACGTCCTCCACGGCAGGACACGCATCCCTGATAATGTTCTTCAGGCGTGCGTCAGAACTGCTGCTTACGACAAGGGCGGTAACAGCGCCTGCCGCAATTATGTTTGCCCTTGAATATATAGAGCCGCTCACATCCAGCTTGTAAGATGTGGCAGTCGGTCCACCGATACATACATTACCATTCTGCAAAAGCGTTATTCTGTTGGAGTTTGATGTGCCCGAAGAAGTAATCGGGTCTATGCGGAACGCTTCACCGGAAGCATATCCGGGAATAATCCTCATTCCCCCGTAAGTTCCTGTTACTCCAATTTCCCCAAGGACGTTCAAAGTATAGGTTGACGGAGTTGAGCCTATTACGACTTTGCCGGCCACATGAAATTCTCCTTTGTCAACATATACGCCCGACGACTGGTAGATACGAAGGACATTGCTTATCGTTATCAAGCCGTTTGACGCCGCCCCTATGAAATCCGTGACTGATGAACTGTTGTTGTAGTGGAATCTGATAACAGGGTTTGTGCCGTACACTTCTATGCAGTTCGTGTACATATTAGCCCATCTGCTTGTGGCCGTACCCAAATTAAGCGTGCCATTAGCCGACGGTGTTACATTCCCCACGCCCGTCATGTCACCGCTAACGTTGGCGCTGCCGTCAAAACTTCTTCCCCATAACGTCCTCGCCGTCTGCAGCTTCGTGGCTGTTGACGCATTACCGCTCAACGTCGCCGTTATCGTTGACGGCAGTAAAAGATACTCCGTGGCCGAGCCGTCAACACTGACAGCAGCGCCGGTGTGCGCCTGTGAAGCGTCACGTATGTATATGTTACGCGCCGTGCCCCACTTGGCAGTCGTGATGTCGGCAGTACCGTTGAATGCCGTCCCGTTGATATTGCGTGCATTCAACAGCTTTGTCGCCGTGGCTGCGTTGTTGTAATATATAGTAAGTTCAGTCCCGTTGTCCGATGGCAGGGCTTGATACCATGTACCATTTGTCGGTGCGTTGAATCCCGACCTTGACAAAACATTAATCTGTGCGCTATTATAATCAGAGTAATACCAGTATAGTCTGAATTTCTTTGTCGATGTATTATAAAAAGCACGCCAAGGAGAACTTGTATTGGAAGCCGTCGAACCAAACAGATTAATGCTTGCTATATATGTCGTACCTTCTTCGTTTGTTGTATGGAAGCCGATATTCATTACCCCTTGCCCCGTATGTCTTGACGTTACGGAAAAGACGATATTGCAAATCGTCCATCCGCCACACGTCTTTTCCATTACCAACCTCCAACCTGCAGTGTTCCCGTTGCCGCCAGACAAACCGATTGAATTTGTCCCGTCACATCTCATGAAACTTGTCGCCTGCAAGTTATCTAGTTTGTCGGCATTAACGGCTTGCGTGGCGTACAAATCGGCTATCGTCTTCGTCGTACCGCCGACTGTCAGCGAAAGGTTTGTTGCAGACGACGATGTCAACGCAGTAAGCAGCCCTGACTTGTGGGTACCGTCCAACATGTCGGCGTTCAAGTTTGTACAAACCGTGCCATTATTTACAGGAGCATTCCCATTACCGTTGCCAAAAGAATACGCACCTCCAACTGGAATACCATTAGAAAAATATACCGGGCGTGTTGAAGAACCTGCGTTTGTTGTAGTAAGTTTCGAAGCTGTCGCAGCATTTCCACTTATCCCTATGCCCCAAGTTCCGCTTGCGCCACTGCCTGTTTTCGTCACAGTGTACGAAGTGTAGTTCAGTGAATCAAGCACTCTCGTCCATGCTGAATGTGCTAGTTTGCCGCCCCTAACGGTCTTCCAGTATATGCTATCGGAGTTAAAAGGTATGGCAAGGTCTGTGTAATATCCCGACGAATTGGCATGGTTAAACCTGAGAATGTGCCACCATGCCGAAGTGGGCGAGTCGTTGACCTTTGCCGCACACCCTGCGTCAAGGTCCGCGTTGAAGTAGTTAAGGCCGTTCCACCCATAATCCATGCGGCTTGACGAACTCAGGTAAGCAGCACCTCCTGAAATTGACACATCCAGTGTGGAACCACATTGTGTAATGGCTCCGGCATTAAGATAAACCGGGTGTGTACTGTTACCGGCATTTGCTGATAATGCCGTTGGCACACCCCCATTCAGATATATAGGCTTAACTGTACTTCCAACCGATGCCGTGCCCACCTTCGTCACGCTGCCGTTTGTCAGCTTCGTGTTTATCTCGCTTTCCGTGTAATATCGGCTGTCGAGGACGGAAGCATAATTGCTCTCGTCGAGTACCTTGCGCCAACCGAACCAATCATCCTCGACATCACGTAATGCGCGGTACCACAAGCCCATGCCCGAAGTCCATCCGCCAGCAATCTCGACGGATGCGGCGTTGTCACCTCCGAAGCCGACAACCGCCGTGTAAGTGGTCGGTGCGTTCTCGTGTGCCGAGCCGCTGGTGTAATACGAATACAACCGACCGAAGTTCTGCGTCCTGCCGGTCTGCGGATTCTGCAGGCCACGGCCGAGCAACAGGTTCTTCGCTGTAAGATTTATCGTTGCGTTGGCCGACTTCGGGTTAAACGTTCCTATTGTCGAGCCGTTGCCCTGCAGTGTCAGTGCATATATGGCTTGATGCGAAGTCAGCGCGGTGATGCCCTTCGTCGCCGTGATTACCGTGCCGCTCTTTGTGACCGCTGTCACCACGTTGCCGCTGCCGGTAGTCACCACCGAAGTCGCGCCGCCTGCCTCAAGTGCCGAAACACGGCTGTTAAGCTCATGGCCGAGCAACGCAGACAACACCCACGTGGCTTTGTCCGATGAGTAATCGGACCAACTGTCAAGACGCTCGTATGAGCCGCCTCCGCCGCTCGCACTGCTGTTGGCGCCCAAGGCTGAAACGAAACTGTCTGAATACAAGCCATGCGAGAAGTGGAAACAGCCTTTCGCGCTGTCCCATGTAATTCTCCCACTGCCTATTGTGATGCTGCCAACGTTGGCCGTACCGGCAACGTATAGGTTTCTCCATTTCGCGGAGGAAGAACCAAGGTCTATATTGTTGTTGGCGGAATTGAAAGGTTTGAAAACATTTCCTGAAAGTACGAGACTGTTACTGTCTACGCCACCTCTTTTCAGATATATTTCATCGTTACCTACCAACGTAAGCGTACCGCTTCCGGTTATGGTACCAACGCCGCTAAGACTTCCACTTACATTAGCCGTACCATCAAAGCTTCTGCCCCACAGTGTCCGGGCGGTGGCAAGCTTTGTTGCTGATGAAGCGTTGCCGACCAACGTCGCGGTGATTGTCGACGGCAGTTTGAGGTTGACGTTGGCACTGCCATTTACGCTCACGGCTGCGCCCGTATGCGCTTCCGTAGCATCTTGTATGTAGATGTTACGTGATAACCCCCAATAGCTTGTGGTGATGTTTGAGACACCACTAAAGTATGTACCATTTATCGTTCTGGGTGTTTGCAATTCCGTAGCTGTGTCTGCATTGCCGACCAGAGTCGCGGTTATCGTCGACGGCAACAAGAGGTATTCCGTGGCCGAGCCGTCCACGCTAACTGCCGCACCGGTGTGCGCCTGTGAAGCGTCACGGATGTATATGTTGCGTGCAGTACCCCATTTAACAGTCGTGATATTTGCCGTACCGTCGAAGTTCGTTCCGTTGATTGTGCGTGCCGTTGCGAGCTTGGTTGCCGATGAAGCATTGCCGCTCAATGTGGCAGTTATAGTCGATGGGAGCTTGAGATTAACGTTCGCCGAGCCGTTAACACTCACGGCGGCTCCGGTATGGGCTGCCGTAGCGTCCTGTATATAGATATTACGGGCGGTGCCCCAATAACTTGTCGTTATGTTTGCTGTGCCGTTAAAACTTGTACCGTTGATATTGCGCGAAGTTGTGAGTTGGTTCGCCGTCTTCACGGTCGCAGAATCAGCGGCCGTAACCTGCTGTGAGTACGCTTTCCCGTGTAAATCCGTAGCAGCACTTTCTATCGAAGCCCAGCATTCATAAGAAGACAATTTGTCCGATGTCGTTGTGTTACTGACTTCCGAAGAATCAACGAGTGTCCATTTTCTGCTTAAAGAACCACGGCTGCCTTGGGTTAAAACAACACCTGTGGTAGCAGCGTACGCGCCATTTGAATGTATGAACACATCTGCATAAGTGCTGCCGAAAACATTGTATATTCCAACCTTTACCGAGTCGGATGCAAAGCCTTTCCTTAGCAACCATTCGGCTTTTGCTGAAGATGCAGTGCCGGTATTGTTTGTCCTTAATGTAATTCTTACGATACCTACATAACCAACGTCATAACCTTGCGACAACAATAGCGTAAGTTCAGCATCGTAATAGGTACTTGAAATAGTACCAATTTTCGCAATTCTATGCCACGGATAGTTGTTTCTGTTTCCGACAGAAAGCCTGAAATTATATGGCACAAAATCAAAGTTGACATTGGCGCTGCCATTAATAGAAAAAGAACAATCAGCAAAACAGCCCAACGTCACACTCCTTGTCGTCGCCCATTTCCCTGCACTTGTTGCATACGGAACGGTCAAATCCTTGGTAACACCGCCTATGACAAGCCTTGTCGAATTACCATTGGCCGAAAAGCCCGTGAAGATACCGTTAAGGTGTACATTGTCGAGCGTATCAGCATTGACGGCTTGCGTGGCGTATAAGTCCGCTATTGTCTTCGTCGTACCGCCGACTGTCAGCGAAAGGTTGGTTGCAGACGACGATGACAAAGCGGTAAGCAGCCCTGACTTATGCGTGCCGTCGAGCATGTCAGCGTCAAGACCGCTTCCACTGCCGTCCACCGTCTTAATTTTCGCCAGCACGTCGGCCGCAGTGTAAGCTGACGAAAGCAGGAAGGTGCTGCTCTTCGTTGCGGTAATCACTGTACCGCTTTTCGTTATCGAAGTGACGGCATTACCGCTTCCGGCCATTACCACTGATGTCGCGCTACCGGCTTCCACCGACTTCAACCTGGTATTAAGGTCTGCACCCAGCTTTGCGCTGAGTACCCACGTAGCCCTGTCTGTATTATAGTCAGCCCAGTTGTCGAGCCGGTCAAATGACACATCTCCGCCTCCTGTGCTGCTGCTTACTCCCAAAGCGGAAATAAAGCTGTCGGAGTACAGACCGTGTGAAATGTGGAAGCATCCCTTTGCACTATCCCATGTAATGGTGCCGCCGCCTATCTTGATGCTCTGTCCTGACGGCACAATAAGTCCGGCATTGAACGTCTTGGCACCGGCAAACGTCTGCGCTCCCGTGCTTACAAGGCCGGGAACCGACGTCGTGGCGTATGGTATGGTTACCGAGTTGGTAACGCCGCCTATGGTAAGCGATAACTTCTGCGTGCTCCATCTTATATCAGTGAAAATGCCACCCAAATGCACGCCGTCCAAAGTGTCGGCGTTCAGGCCGGTCACCACCACGCCGCTGTTAGCCTTCAGCAGGTTACGCCCGAACGAAGTCGTAGCCAATTCTGAATAGACATTTGCCGCACTAGCGTACAGCATCGAGCCGGACGCAACGGAACTCTTGCCGGTACCACCGTACGCAACGCCCATCGTGCCGACGGTGATGTTCGCCGAGCCATTGAAGCTCTTTCCGTTCACGCTGAGCGTGCCGGTAGTCTTGGCCGCCTGCTTGGCTATACCGTTTGTAAAGTAACCCTCGAGCGTCGTAACCCTGTTGCCTACGGCGGTAACGTTGCCGTTGATGTCGTTAAGCAAGCCCTCGAGCGTGGACGAGTCGCCTATGCCGTCGAGGAACGATATTATCTCGTTCCACTTGTCTATAACGCCGTCTGCGTCCGAGCCCATGATTGACGACACGAACGAGTATGCCGTATCCCACTGCTGTTGCTTCGCCGTCGTCGGCAGGCTGTAACCGCTGGCGAATGTCACGCCTATCACTCCGACTGAAGAAAGCGTGCCCACGGTAAATCCTTTCGGCATCGTGATGGCCGTGCAGGCGTTGATGTTAATCACCTTGTCGGCCGTCGGCACATAGCTTCCTACGCCCTCGCCGTTGCGCTGCAAGGTAAGGGTGTACAGTTTTTGGTGTGACGTAAGGAATGTGCCGGTGGTGAACGTTACGGTGTTGCCGCTCTTGCTGAAGCCCGTCAGCGCGTTGCCAGTGCCTGACTTCTCGAAGTTCATCGCCGAACCGCCCTCGAGCGCCGACACACGTGTATTCAGGTCGTAACCCAGTTTCGCACTCAACACCCATGAAGCCTTGCTTGAATCGTAGTCACCCCATGCGTCCAGCCTGTCGTATGACGCACCGCCTCCGCCAGTGCTGTCACTTATTCCGAGAGCCGACA
>ULQU01034662.1_pt1 | contig 41841 bp, 25 predicted proteins | sample 1954841 | NCBI WGS metagenome assembly ULQU01 (sample SAMEA4835664, study PRJEB28245) | human gut metagenome | biome: gut microbiome; material: fecal sample | place: Denmark | collected 2008
TCCAATCAATGTGGATCCGGAACCCGAACCTGAGCCGGAACCCGAACCGACCACCGGAACGTTCCGTCTGGCCCTGACCTATACAATGCACAACACACAGGAAAACGGTACATACGTAGACCTTTTCAACGATCAGGTACACAAGGTCGATGTGTTCGTGTTCGATGAATCAGGCCGTTTCATTCAGCAGATTACTGAAGAAGCCGCCTCACAATTTGCCGAAAACTATACGAAAGAAATAGAGTTACCGGGTGGAGATTACCAGTTTGTAGTATGGGGAAACCATTACGAAGACGAAACGGTACATAATTACGGGGATATAACGACATTACTGGAGGAAGGCCGTATGACACTGCTCCAGACTTTCAGCCGTAGTATAGAAATCGGAATGCTTACCGATTCCCTGTTCCATGGATGTACTCCACAAACGGTTACCGTAGAAAACGGGAAAGACCAGGTAGTTCCCATTGACCTGATGAAGAACCGTAACGATGTACGCGTAGTGGTACGTTGGCGCGAAAAAGGCATGACCGAAGGCTATTGCCACCATACCGAACATGCACAGAACATTACTGCTACCCTGACAGATAACAATGCGGTACATGACTTCCTGAACAACATTGTAGGTAAACAGGAAGTGACGTACCAACCTGGACGATTCCCAGAGTGGTATAATCCGTTTTTCCATGGTGAAATGGAGGTTTATCCTACGGAAGAGGCCTATACGTATGTGGCCGACTTTTCCGAACTTCGCCTGATGAAGGACAATGCCGATTCACGTCTGGTGATACGCAATGCCGACGGAACAACGGTATATGAACATGCTCTGACAGGCCCAGACGGACTCATCACCCGATTGGAACAATATCAGACTCAGGAAGCACTAGACCGTGAAGACCGCTACCTCATCGAACTTCTCTTTGAATGTGAGCATGAAGATGAACCTGATCCAGATCCTGATCCAGAACCGGAGCCGGAACCCGATCCGGAACCGGAACCCGATCCGGAACCGGAAGATCCATGGTCGGCCATTACTATCATCATTAATGGTTGGACCCTGATTGATAAAGACATTGAATTATAAGCGAATTTGTTTATGCTAAATACCAGAAAATTATGATAAACAAGCATTCTATATATAAATATAATTGGGTGTTCTTTTCGCTACTTGTACTTTTGTTGGTAAGTGGTACGGCGAGTTGTAGTGATAACCCGGCAATGGAGGAAGAAGATACATCTAAAAAAACTACGCTTTCCATTATGGTACGTGGAGTAACACAAACCCCTGAGACAGATGGTTATGATGAATATATCAAAACCTTGCGTATCATTGTTTTTGATGATGTTTCAGGAATGGTTTGTAACAAATATTATGATCAAAATGACATAACGACATGGGAGGTAATAGGTTCGGGCCCTAATACATATTATGAAATAAGACAGGAGCTCCAGAACTTTTCTGGAGGAAACTGTAGGTTCTACTTTATAGCAAATGAAGAGGGATATACAATAGACGATAGCAACAATACAATATTAACTAATTTTTTAGGGAAGAGTGATTTAACGGAAACTCAGTTAAAAGAATGCATTATTGCTTCCACACCAGATACAGAAGATTGGAGTGATAAACCTATTCTGATGATTGCTAATCCAAGCGCTCAATACATCAAACCGGGAAGTGATACCAAAATAGCAGATGTTAATTTAGTCCGCTGTGTAGCAAAGATGCAACTGATTGTACAAAAAGACAATACAGTTGAAAATAAAATACCGGAGAACGATGTAGTTACAATTAGTAATGTATCCTTACATGGGACACGTCCGGAATCATACACATTGTGGGAAAATGGTTCTATTATCACCGGTATTGGATATTCAAAGACTTTGCTCTCTTCTAGTGATGAAATTGTTGGTTACCCAAATGAACCATATACTAGTCCAATAGTCTATTTCCCAGAAAAGCTATACAATGATAAAACGGCCGATGGAGACTTATATTTTACATTCACACTAAATTACAGACCTGAGAATTCTGATGCTACAGAAAGAACATATACGATTGCCATAGGTAAAGATGCTGATGATGATGGCTTTGTAGATGATTATAATATTTATCGCAACACCAGCTATACTATCACCGCCACCTTGAAATGGCAACCTACAGAACCTACCATGTATATTCAGGTAGATGCTTGGGGAGAAAAAACAATGGATGTTCCAGCTTTTGAATAAAACAATGAAGGAGGATACAATATGAATACCAAAAGAATATTACGTTCGATATATGTCAGCTTACTCTGCTGGAGTGTTTTGTCCTTGAGCTTGACAAGCTGTAAAGATGATGATTGGATGAAGAACAACCATAATAATGTAAAAGAAGGCATCCCCATTGCTATTAGCCTGAATTTTTCGGCTGTTCCGTCAACAGATGTGAGCATCACGCGTGCAACGGGAAGCGACCTGTCCGAATTGTCCGACATTATTATATGCGTGTTCCATGGTGACGGTTCGTTCGAGCAAATAGTTACTAGCTATGAAGGTGGAGGTTTAACTAAAGGCGGAAATTCTGTTTCTCAAAATGGCGAACGTCGCTATAGCGTAAGTTTTAAGAGTACTTCCGGCGAAAAGAAGCTCATAGCTGTAGCAAATGTGGCCGATGGTGCCTATTGGGAAAATCTGATAACGGAATTAACTGAAGCTTTTACTCAGGAAAAACATTTTATTGAAGTTAAGAATATCATAGCAGAAATAAATCAGAATCTAGTGGATCAAGCTGGATCAGAAGACGGCATACAACCATTTCATATTACAGCTCCGTCACAGATGTTTATTTCAGGATGGAATGAGGGAATTATTTTTGGAACGAACAATACTATCACTAATTATGGTAAGTATGGAGATGAACCGAATGATATAGCAATAAAAATGAAGCGTGCAATGGCACACATTACATTCAATATTGCAGCAAATCCAGATAATGCTAAAGGCATTTTTACACCAAGCTCCTTTCGGGTTTACAACATTCCGACGAAAAGTTATTTGACTAATGATTTACAAGATACCCAATCTTATGCGCTTACAGACAACATAGAAAATGTTCAGTTCATTCATACAGCTTCAGAAAAGATTGATACACCACAAGGAGAAAATTATTCGTTCAACTTCTACATGCCTGAGAATATACAACAAACTGGTAAATCTACAAGCTATAATGAACGTGATGAATGGACAGGTTCCTCTGGTGCTACATCCGAAAATAAAACATGGACTAAAGCTCCTCAAAACAGTACCTTCGTTGTGATAAGTGGAACATATGAAGGAGAGGCCACTGTTGGTACGGAAACAGGTCATGTAACCGCCAATGTTGAGTATACAATTCATTTAGGTGATTTTGGCGAATCAAATGATAGCCAACGTGATTTCACAGATTTCTCTGTGATGCGTAATTATAGTTATATCTACAATGTTCAAATTTTAGGAGTTGACAATATTATTGTTGAAGCACAAAAGAAAGGTGGTGAACAACAAGGAGCCGAAGGTTCCGTTTATGATAATAACCATACAGAATATAGCTATAATCTAGATGCTCACTATGAACAAGTTTATCTGGAGTATAACCTTTCAGAAATAGCCGCAAATCTAGATCCAAATTTAACTGAAGAAGATCTGGATAATGCAATCGCCAACCAATTGATTCTCATTATCCAGTCGGAAGCAATGGATTATAATAAGGAAGAAGAAGGTAAATATTCTACACGAAACAAACGTGGTTCATTGTGGCCATATAAAATATACGCTGATGCAAAACGTAATCAACAAGATATTGAACAAGCTAAGAAAGATATACTTGATGGAATCAAAGGAGAAACAACTCCTACTAAAGGATTTGATTATAAATGGATAGAATTCCTGCCACAAAAAGATCCAGGAATTTCAGAATATCCAGGTGTTTCATTATGGAGTAGAGCTGATGTTAGTGACTTAAATAATGAAGCAGAACAAGTATATGGCACCACCAATGAAAATGTAACAGAAGGTAGTAAAAATTTGATGGATGCATATGATATAATAGTTGCTATGGGAAATGTAGTAAAAAAAATATACAACAAGGAGGAACTTTCACTAAATGAGTTTGCTGAAGGAGGTATTTTAAATCAAGATTTTTTCACAGGTAAAGGAATAACTGTAAGTCAATCAGGCGATAACTATGTCGCACGATTCACAGCATTTGTAGATGAATACTATTACTATAAACATCCTTTAACTGGTGCCCCAGTTACTACATGGAGCGTATTTACCAACAAAATTCCACGTGAAATGATTATCTCTATGAGTACTGATATTTCTAAAGATGGTAATAGTTCATACAATAAGGTATATTCGTATATAACACAACTCTCTATGCAGACATTTTATAACTCCCGTGCAATAAATCTCAATGGTTTCGGGATTGAAACTTATAACGAAATGCCATTAACATTTACATTTGGAAATCCAAAGCTTCCAAGTAATGCAACATTAGACGATTCAGATGGACGAACCAATCAAATCTATTTATTAGGGGGAAAATCTAATGATAATGATTATGGTCGATGGGATACATATTTAAATTTGAATGAAAATGGATGGACTAAAACACTCGGATCTGCAATATCCTCTCATAAGTTGGATGGAATAAATGGAGGAGATGCCTACAAGATGGAGCAGGCTTATTATGCTTGTCTTTCACGTAATCGGGACTTGAACGGAGATGGTATAATTAATCCTAATGAAATCCGTTGGTATCTTGCTTCTTTAAATGAATATATTCGCATGGGAATTGGTTCCAATGCAATTTCCAGTACAGCTAAACTTTATCATGGAGTCAAAAATGATATGAATATATATGGCTATCCTTCCTCTTACATACAATATGGATCTTTGTATTTTACAAGTAGTGCATCCGATAAAAGATGTTATTGGGCTGTAGAAAAAGGCTCATATAGTGGTATTAGTAGCAGTTATGGAACACAATTACCTATCCGTTGTATTCGCATTTTACCAGCAATAAATGACCAGCAGGATATCAGTAATTTACAGAATATAATTACAGCTTCTACCTATGAAAAAATTAATGCAACTCAAACAGAACCTATTGTATTAAAATTTAAAGACCGTTTAGTTGATGATTTATATCGTGTTCGCGCACAAGGTAATCTAAGTATACATAATGAAGATCAACCGGTAAATTCTTTTTATGAAGGAATATTCGTTGCAAAGGATTATTTAAAAGATGAAAGAAACAACAAAAAAAGATATAATTTAGGAGACATCATTGGATATAACAATGAAAGAAGAAGTAATGTGACTTATTTCAGCGGAGAAATGCTTAATCCCTGTGCAACTTATGAAGAAAAAGGATATAAAAACTGGCGTGTTCCAAACTTAGTGGAACTTTCAGCAATGAATGCTGCCGGTCTTTTGGAAGGTTCAGACAATACAACAGATGGTGATGCTTGTTGCACTCAATTCTCCAATCTGAATGTAAGATATGGATTTATCCGTTCGACTTTGATAACTTGTCCAGGTGGATATGATAACCATATTAACCGTACATATTATATACGATGCGTACGCGATGTCCCAAACAATTATTTTGACAATCAATAAATTTATATTTGGTGTCTTGATACACTATAAAATTTTTTATATCGAAAAAATGATAATTAAATATCTAATCCTTGGAAATCTTTTGCTACTAACAGCCTGTCAGATAAAATCAGGTTCTCAATCTTCTCCAAGATTAAATAAACAAGATCCTGTGGCTATACAGCTACAGGATCAAATATTTATTTTTCCCGAAATCCCTGCTACTCTGACGGAACCGGAAGCCCGCAAAGCCTACCTCCTCACCCACTATTGGGATAAGTTCGACTTTGCCGACACTACCTTGGTAAACAACCGCGACGTGACGGAACAGGGTTTTGTGAATTTCATAGCCTTGTTGCTGGATGGGACAACAACGAAAGAACTTACTGGTAAAAGCCTGGCCGACTGGTGTACACACTTTCTACCCTACCCCCATTCACGCCAGGTTATGACGCAGCTTACGGACGATTACCTGTATAACCCCAATTCACCCTACTACAACGAAACATTGTATGGGATGTATCTGGAAACACTGCTCAACGTGCTGCCGCAGACGGACGCCATGCGTTCTTCCTATCAATTCAGGCTGGAACTGCTGAGGCGCAACAACGTAGGAGACAAGGCTACGGACTTCACCTACTACCTGCCCGGCGGCACACACCGTACGCTGGCCGCCACACCCGTAAAGAACAACCGCCTGTTGCTGGTATTCTACGACCCCGAATGTGAGTCGTGTCATGAGGTGCTACAGCAGATGATCCCCGACAAGGCACTGGCCGAAACGGTACAGGCCGGAAAACTGAGTGTGCTGGCTGTCTATACGGAGGGAAATGAAGATGCATGGCGCAAATCCCTGCCCGACATGCCCCAAGGCTGGACGGTAGGTACCGACCGTGAGAAGGTGAAGATGGGAGCATTGTACGACCTGAAAGCCATGCCGTCACTCTACCTGCTTGACGGACAGAAACGCGTTATATTAAAAGACGCTACCTACGAAACGGTACGCCGGACGGTCATGCAACAAGAACCATAAACACATACGTATCATGGATGAACAACACCTGTCAATGGAAAACATAGAACACCTGTCGGCCCGGGAGCGGTCACGCATCCGGCAAAGGTATGCCCTGCACAGCAAGTATGAAGCAGCCGTAACCTTGTATGCGGAAACAGAAACCCCGTTACGTGCCATAGCTTCCACCTGCAATGTAAACGAACGTGCACTGGGGGTATACCTGCACCGCTACTGGCGTGAACTCATCCTGCGCAGGTATGGGATAGAGACAGAAGGGAAAGATCCGTACAAGATCCGGTTTTACGGACCGGACGGACAGAGCTATGCATCGCATGAGAAATACAAGGATGCCATACAGGCCTGCGATTCACTCCAGTACATAGAACTCAACGTCTCACAGGTGGCACGCAAGTTCGGTGTGAACGGGACGGCACTGGCCAACTTTATACGAGTACATTATCCCGACATCCTGACCAGACGTGAACAGGTACGGATAAAGTTAGGAATCAATGACAATATACATCACGGAATGCGTGCCGCCTGCAAGGAACAATATGCAGGAGCTCTGGAACTTTACCGTACTACAGACATGACGGTCAAAGAGGTGGCGCAAAGATGCAACGTATCCGAAGGTGGCCTGTTGCAACACATGCGTTTCTATCACCAGGATCTGTTGAAAGAAAAGAAGGAGAACCGGCGACGGGCACAGCACGGCGGAAAGAAGAAACGCGGGGAGCTGCTGGGAAACGGACGCAAGTATGAACCGCTCCCAGCCACCGTACAGAAATATGCCGAAGCACTGGCCATGTACCGCGATACAGCCCTTACCATGAAAGAGATAGTGAAAAGGACCGGCGTAGCGGCAGAAGGGTTCCGCTTCTATCTGCATAAATGGCACCGCGCACTGGTGCTGGAACGTGCAGGCATCCACGCCGATGAAGATGCGGAAGTGAACATCACCCGTTCACGCTGCCGCATGAAAACCGTAGCCGCCAAATATGCCGAGGCCATCGAAAGCCTGAAGAAGAATCCGCGTCCTGTAGCTCAGGCAGCCGTCCAATATGGACATAATCCGGAAGTGTTCCGCCAATACATACGCCGGCACGAACCGGAACTGGCTGCCACACTGGGACTGAAAGCGGCCCGTAGCAACACTCCTGTTCCGAAGGAATGAAAAAGGGAGAAGCGTCTTGCTCCTCCCTTGTATGCCTTTATTTCACCGGACCGTATCAATCCTTGTAAATCGCTTTTGTTCCGGCCAGCAATGTATTTTTCATCAGTGAGACGATTGTCATCGGACCTACTCCTCCCGGAACCGGAGTGATATAGGAACACTTGGGCGCCACTTCATCAAACTTCACGTCGCCGGTAAGCTTGAAGCCCGATTTCCGGGTCGCATCCGGGACACGGGTCGTACCTACGTCTATCACTACGGCACCCTCCTTCACCATATCGGCCTTCAGGAAATTCGGTTTTCCCATCGCTACGATAATGATGTCGGCTTCACGACATTCCTGTTCCAGATTCTGGCTATGGCTGTGACAAACCGTAACCGTAGCGTCGCCCGGATACTTCTTCTGCATCATCAGGATGGCCATCGGTTTGCCCACGATGTTGCTCCGCCCCAGAACCACGCATTTCTTTCCCTGGGTCTCTATCTTATAGCGTCTCAGCAGCTCCAGAATTCCGTTGGGAGTAGCCGATACGTAACACGGAAGTCCGATACCCATACGGCCCACATTGATAGGATGGAAACCGTCCACGTCTTTCCGGTAGTCAATGGCTTCAATCACTTTCTGGGCCGAAATATGGTCGGGTAAAGGTAACTGTACGATAAATCCGTCCACGTCATCGTCTTCATTCAACTCCTGGACCTTGGCCAGCAGTTCGGCCTCTGTAACATCATTCTCGAAACGGATCAGGGTAGACTTGAATCCACATACCTCACAAGCTTTCACCTTCGAAGCTACATAGGTTTCACTTCCTCCGTCATGACCGACTAGTATGGCGGCCAGATGCGGACGTTTGCCTCCACGGGCAACAATTTCGGCAACCTCGGCGGCAATCTCCTGCTTTATCTGTTCCGAAATAGCTTTTCCATCAATTAACGTCATAATTTCTATACTTATTTTTAGTCTTTTCTACGAAAACAAACAAATATACAATTTTTCGGGGCGCCTGATTGACATCATTCCGCCGGTTTATGCTTTATTAACGTTGCCACACCACATCATCCTGCCCCATACACGTTTCCCGTCAGGCATTCAGATACCACAGAGACCCGTTCAGATAGGTAGCCAGCAACAGCCAGACCATATACGGAACGAAAAGCCATCCCAATACCGGCTTAACCTTGAATCCGGTCCACATAAAACAGAATACCGACACGTCGAGCAACAGGATATCAAGCATACCCAGACTGAAGCTGTGGCAATAGAAAAAAAGCACGCTCCACAAGAAATTAAGGACAAGCTGGACAATCCAGAGAGCCAGCAGCCTTCTGCGCAGACCCTCACTCATATTCCACACAAATCCGCATGCCACCCCCATACAGACATAGATGAAAGTCCATACCACCGGAAATGCCCATCCGGGAGGTGTAAGCGCCGGTTTCGACAGGAACGGATACCATTCCGCCTGGGCTTCGGCCTGGACATAACGTCCGGCCACTCCTATTCCCAGACAAAAAAGAACAGGAATTGCAAACGACAAGATCTTTTTCATAAGCACAGATGTTTAGATTCAAGAAACTATAGACAAAAATACTGAAAACAACCTGGAACTATAGCATTTTTATCTGTTTTTATAGACGTTATCTACTGAAATAGTAATTCTTAAAGTCCGAATTCTCGGAAAAGAGCAAAAAACTATTAACTTTGCAGACATAATCCGGTTATGAAAACTTTTAAATTCTATATATTATATATATTCGGTCTTGCACTCACCCTGCTCACGGCAACTCCGGCCTACGGTGCATCGGACAAACGTTTTACCGTAGTGATAGATGCCGGCCACGGGGGACACGACCCGGGAGCCATCGGCAAGCGGGGACGTGAAAAAAACATCAACCTTAACGTGGCACTGAAGCTCGGAAGGCTTATCGAGCAGAATTGTAGTGATACACGGGTTGTCTATACCCGGAAAAAGGACGTGTTTGTCCCGCTCCACAGCCGGGCCGACATTGCCAACAACGCCAAGGCCGACCTGTTCATTTCTATCCATACAAACTCTGTAGCTTCACGCAACAGTTCGGTAAGAGGTACCGAAACATATACGCTGGGACTGCACCGCACCCAGGACAATCTGGAAGTTGCCAAAAAGGAAAACTCCGTCATTCTGATCGAGGATGACTACAAGCAGCGGTATGCCGGCTTTAATCCGAACTCTTCAGAAAGTTATATCATCTTTGAATTCATGCAGGACAAGAACATGTCACAAAGTGTCAGCTTTGCCCGGCTTATCCAGACACAGTTCCGCAACAACGCCCGACGTGTTGACAAAGGGGTACACCAGGCCGGATTTCTGGTGCTGCGTGAAACAACCATGCCAAGCGTACTGGTGGAGCTGGGATATATCACAAACAGGAACGAAGAAACGTACCTGCTTTCGGAAAGCGGTTCTTCCGCACTGGCCAGAAGCATTTATCTGGCCTTCATGAATTACCGGCAACAGCGGCAAGGAAATACACAGGTAGTGCAAGCAGATGCAGACCCGAAACCGGCAACCGCAACCAAGGAAAAACAGGCCCCCTCTCCTACCCGTGACGACACACCTGGAAAAGTGGATACTCCCGCAGATAACGGTGGCCAGCCTGTATTCAAGATCCAGATACTGACATCAGACAGGAAGTTGCCTTCTGGCAGTAAGCTGTTCAAGGGACTTTCACCGGTGGGCTGCTATAAGGAGAACGGCATTTACAAATATACATACGGTGACAGTACCGACTATAACCAGGTTCTCCGCCTGAAACGCAACAAGGTCGACGCTAAGTTCAAGGATGCCTTCATCATCGCTTTCAAGAACGGTGAAAAGACCAATGTCAATGACGCAATCAAGGAATTCAAGAAAAACAGAAAATAAATAAAAGAAACGCAATATGAGAAAAGAATTTAAAATAGGTCTGGCAGGAATAGCTGCATTGCTTATTCTCTTTTTCGGTATCAACTACCTGAAAGGCATAAACATGTTTAAACCGGAAAGCTATTACTATGTAGAATTTGAAGACATCAACGGACTGGCGAAATCCAGCCCTGTATTCGCCAACGGATACAAGGTAGGTATAGTCAACGACATACAGTATAACTACAACCATCCGGGACATGTGGTCGTATGCGTGGAAACAGACGATGAAATGCGCATTCCCAGCGGAAGCCATGCCGAACTGGTAACGGAAATGCTGGGTACCGTAAAGATGAACTTTATCCTGAATATGGAAAGCAAGACTTACTATGCCGACGGAGATACCCTGCAAGGATATGCCAATGACGGTATCTTGGGAACCGCTGAAACCGACCTGCTTCCCAAACTACAGGTCATGCTCCCTAAAATGGACTCGATACTGGCTTCATTAAACGCTCTGCTGGCCGATCCGGCACTGAAGAATACCCTCCACAATACGGAACAACTGACCGCCTCACTGAACAGCACAAGCAGACAACTCAACAAGCTGATGAACACAGAGGTACCGCAACTGGCCGACAACATGAACGCCGTATCGGCCAATCTGAAGACAATCAGTGAAAACCTGAAGGGAATAGACTATGCGGCAACCTTCCAGAAAGTGGATGCAACACTCCAGAATGTCTACCTCCTGACCGACAAGCTCAACAGGAAAGACAATAGCCTGGGACTGTTACTGAATGATTCCTCACTCTACAACAACCTGAATGCCACCAGTGTAAATGCCGCAAACCTGCTGGAAGACCTGAAGGAACATCCTAAGCGTTACGTACATTTTTCCTTGTTCGGTAAAAAAGACAACTAGGTATTATATGGAACAATTCTAAATAAGAATTTACTTGCCGGATGATGGCAGCTACAATGTAATGTCTTGATATTCAAAATCGGAATATCAAGACATTATAATATAAACAAATAGACACTTTATCACAATAAACTGAAATTCAAACCTTTATAGAAAAACAAATTGTTTTAAGGCATACGCTATTTTAACAGATGTATAAAATTCTGTACAACAGGTAGTTATATAATTCCATTAAAAAGCAAGAGAAATATGATTTGTTTTTCTAGAATTTCATTACGAAATTTGCAAACGTAGAAGTTTCGCTTATTAAATTTTAGAACATAAATATGATTGAGAACAATCAGGCTATTGCATTATGGAACCGTTGTCTCATTTTCATCAGAGACAACGTGAATGCGACAGCCTTCAAAACTTGGTTTGAGCCTATCGTACCGCTGAAATACGAGAATAAGGCCTTGACGATCGGGGTACCCAGTCCTTTCTTCTATGAATACCTGGAAGAAAAGTTCGTGGGCTTGCTTCGTGCAGCCATCTACAAGGAGATTGGAGAAGGCACGGAGCTGATGTACTCTATCCTGACCGACAAGACAAACCATATAGCCGTCGATATAAAAGGCACGGAACGCTCGGCTGCGCTACCGCCCCAGACGTCTATCCATAACGCCAATAAGGCGCCCACAATATTACAGGCTTCTTCGAACGCACAGGATCTGAATCCTCATCTGAACCCGAACTATAATTTCGAGAACTTCATCAAAGGAGCGAGCAACGAATTCTCACGGACGGTTGCCGAAACCGTTGCCCAGAATCCGGCCCGTACCTTCAATCCTCTGTTTCTATACGGTCCGTCGGGAGTGGGCAAGACACACCTGATCAATGCCATCGGCACACGTATCAAGGAACTCTATCCCGAAAAACGTGTATTGTATATCTCGGCACACCTCTTCCAGATGCAATATACGGATTCGGTAAGAACCAATCATTTCAATGACTTCATCAGTTTCTACCAGACCATCGATGTACTGATTATCGATGATATACAGGAATTTGCGGGAGTAACCAAGACCCAGAATACGTTCTTCCACATTTTCAACCACCTGCATCAGAACGGCAAGCAGCTTATCCTTACATCCGATAGGGCTCCGGTCATGCTGCAAGGGATGGAAGACCGCCTTCTTACCCGTTTCAAATGGGGACTGGTAGCCGAACTGGAAAAACCGGACATCGAGCTCCGGAAGAATATACTCAGGGACAAAATCCGCCGTGACGGCCTTTCCATACCGGAACCGGTCATCAACTACATTGCAGAGAACGTAAACGAAAGCGTACGTGAACTTGAAGGAATTGTCAACTCCCTGCTGGTATATTCCATCAAGCTGAAACGTGAAATCAACCTGGATCTGGCACAACATATTGTAAGGAAAGCCGTACGCTGTGCGGAAGTCAAGCCGCTGACGGTTGAGGATATCATTGAAAAGGTCTGCTCGCATTATCAGGTAGACGCTTCCACCATCCATACGAAAACCCGTAAGCGTGAAGTGGTACAGGTACGGCAGGTTGCCATGTATCTGGCCAAGAAGCATACCGAAACTTCCTCTTCAAAGATAGGACAGATGATAGGTAACAAAGACCATGCTACGGTGCTCCATGCCTGCAAGATTGTAAAAGATCAGGTAGAAGTAGACAAAGCATTCAAGGCAGAAATTGAGGAAATAGAATCCAGCCTACGGCAGAAATGACAGGCCGGCAAGATATATAAAACAGGAAAGGACATGAATTTTTTCACTATCAAAGTAGAAAATTCATGTCCTTTCCTGTTTCTTTCAAAACTACAGGCTTTTTATTTACGGAATCCCTGTTTCTTCAACGTCGCCTTCAATGACTCCGACATCATTTCATTATCTGCCTTCTTATAACGGATATCAGTAAATATCTGAGCCAGCGTTTCGGTATGGTTGATCTCCACAAAATGCTTGTTTTCCGGCAAAGACTCCTTGTAGGCATAAATGTCGTCAATCATTTCTGGAGTATAGTCCTTATATACTTCCTCATGTATGATTCCTCTCAAAGGAAGACGGTCGGGCTGTGCCGGACATTCATCCGGATAACCTACCGTAATGGTAGCCACGGGCATAACCAGGCGGGGCAGCTTCAGCAATTCGATAATCGGGGCAGGATTATAGATGGTAGTACCCAGATAACAGATTCCCAATCCATTGTCTTCGGCCAAAGTACAGAAATTCTGGGTCACCAGCAGCGTGTCGCTCATGGCGTTCAGGAATGACAGCGGATTGTCGTATCCAGGTTCGGCCTTCCGCTGCAGACACCATTTGCTGAAACGGTTGAAATCGGCACAGAATGTAAGGACAACAGGAGCGGAAGTAACCATCGGCTGGTTAAAATGGGCGGGAGCCAGCTTTTCCTTCATTTCGCGACTGCGGGTCACGACCACACTGTACAACTGCATGTTCCCCATGGTAGAAGCCCGGAATGACTCCTCCAGCAACCCGTTCAACAATTCTTCGGGAATGTCCTGTTCCTTATACTTACGTATCGTACGTCTGTTTTTAATTGAATCCATATACATAAAAATTGATTTATACAAAAATAGCAAATATTTATCAAATCCGACGGCTGACAGGTATTGTAAATAGTTAAAAATGCAGGCACATTCAGATGAAGGACATAATCGGCATAAAAACAGCGCACAAGGATAATTTTACATTTTAGACAACTTTTTCTAGAATAAAAATTCATAATATATTAATAATCAGAAGATAATAAATTAGAATCGGAAAACTTTTATTTTTGTTGATAACTTTTTATTGTTTTATTTTGTCATTCTAAAAAACATATATAGTTTTGCAGCCGTATGTTATTAATAAGCGAACATTCTACTACAGACATCAAGACAACTAAAAATAATAACGTACCAAATATTTATAAAAACCGTGGAAAAACAAACTTACACCTACGACGAAGCCTTCGCGGCCTCGCTGGAGTATTTCAAAGGAGATGAGTTGGCAGCCCGCGTGTGGGTAAATAAGTATGCCGTCAAAGACTCTTTTGGAAACATCTATGAAAAGTCACCGGAAGACATGCATTGGCGTATCGCCAATGAAGTTGCCCGAATTGAAGCCAAGTATCCGAACGGACTTAGCGCTCAACAACTGTTTAACCTGCTTGACCATTTCAAGTACATCATACCGCAAGGAAGTCCGATGACTGGAATTGGCAACGATTATCAGGTAGCTTCTCTTTCTAACTGTTTTGTAATCGGACTTGACGGATCCGCTGATTCATACGGAGCCATCATCCGCATTGACGAAGAACAGGTTCAGCTGATGAAACGTCGCGGTGGTGTAGGTCACGACCTTTCGCATATCCGCCCGAAAGGTTCTCCTGTAAAGAATTCTGCTCTGACTTCAACCGGCCTGGTTCCGTTTATGGAGCGTTATTCCAACTCGACGCGTGAAGTTGCACAGGACGGACGTCGCGGAGCCTTGATGCTGAGTGTATCCATCAAACATCCTGATTCGGAAGCATTCATCGATGCGAAAATGACCGAAGGCAAGGTTACGGGCGCCAACGTATCTGTAAAGCTTGACGACGAATTCATGCAGGCAGCCATCGAAAACCGGAGCTACACCCAACAGTTCCCCATTGATTCCGACCAGCCGAAAGTGGTCAAGGAAATTGATGCCGCAGCATTATGGAAGAAGATTGTGCACAACGCATGGAAATCGGCCGAACCGGGTGTACTGTTCTGGGACACCATTATCCGCGAATCGGTACCCGACTGTTATGCCGACCTGGGTTTCAAAACCGTATCGACCAACCCTTGCGGTGAAATTCCATTGTGTCCGTACGACTCCTGCCGACTGCTGGCCATCAACCTCTATTCATATGTAGTGAATCCGTTCACTCCGGAAGCATATTTCGATTTCGACCTGTTCAAGAAGCATGTGGCATTGGCACAGCGTATCATGGACGATATCATTGACCTTGAACTGGAAAAGATCCAGAAGATCATGGAAAAGATAGACAGCGATCCGGAAAGTGAAGAAGTCAAGGGAACAGAACGTCATCTATGGGAAAAGATTTACCGCAAATCCGGAATGGGACGCCGTACGGGAGTAGGTATCACAGCCGAAGGAGATATGCTTGCCGCTATGGGACTGCGCTACGGAACGGAAGAAGCCACGGAATTTGCAGAACAGGTACAGAAAACGATCGCTCTGGAAGCTTACCGTTCTTCAGTCAACATGGCCAAGGAACGCGGAGCTTTCGAAATCTACAATGCGGAACGTGAAAAGGAAAATCCGTTCATCAACCGTTTGCGCGAAGCCGATCCTCAATTGTATGAAGACATGACGAAATACGGCCGCCGTAACATCGCCTGCCTCACCATCGCTCCTACAGGTACAACCAGTCTGATGACGCAGACCACTTCCGGCATTGAACCGGTGTTCATGCCGGTATACAAGCGCCGCCGTAAGGTTAACCCGAACGACACCAATGTACATGTAGACTTCGTTGATGAAACAGGTGACGCATTCGAAGAATATACCGTATTCCATCATAAGTTCCTTACCTGGATGGAAGCCAACGGCTATGATCCGAACAAACGGTATACCCAAGAGGAGATAGATGAACTGGTGGCCAAATCACCTTACTACAAGGCTACTTCCAATGATGTCGACTGGCTGATGAAAGTGAAGATGCAGGGTCGTATCCAGAAATGGGTGGACCACTCCATCAGTGTAACGATCAATCTGCCCAACAACGTCGATGAAGACCTGGTAAACCGCCTGTATGTAGAAGCATGGCGCTCCGGATGCAAGGGATGTACGGTTTACCGTGACGGTTCACGTGCGGGTGTGCTGCTCTCTACCAAGAAGAAGGACGACAAGAAAGAAGGGTCTTGCGAATGTGCCAAGACACGTGAGGTTGTAGAAGTACGTCCACGAGTACTGGAAGCCGATGTAGTCCGTTTCCAGAACAACAAGGAAAAATGGGTAGCTTTTGTAGGTTTGCTAGACGGTCGTCCTTACGAAATCTTTACCGGTCTGCAAGATGATGAAGAAGGTATCGTACTTCCGAAATCCGTAACCAAAGGACGCATCATCAAGAATTTCGACGAAGAAGGCAACAAACGTTATGACTTCCAGTTCGAGAACAAACGAGGATACAAGATGACGGTCGAAGGCCTTTCCGGCAAATTCGACAAAGAGTACTGGAACTATGCAAAACTCATTTCAGGAGTCTTGCGCTGGCAGATGCCTATCGAACAGGTCATCAAGCTGGTAAGTTCACTGCAGCTCGACAGCGAGAACATCAATACCTGGAAAAACGGTGTGGAACGTGCACTGAAGAAATATGTACAGGACGGAACCGAAGCCAAAGGCGTGAAATGTCCGAATTGCGGCCATGAAACACTGGTATATCAGGAAGGCTGCCTGATCTGCAAGACTTGCGGTGCTTCACGTTGCGGATAATCTTTACAATTCTACATAATAATAAAACAAGTCATTCGGAACATAGCTGCAGGGGAAAATATTCCCGGAAACAGTTCATTTTCCGAATGACTTTTTTAATTAAACTTCCCATCAAACATGAAAGCAGACAACATGTATATCTACCTGGACGGGATAAAGCTGTATGCTTACCACGGTGTACTCCCCCAGGAAAACAAAGTAGGAGCCGAATATACCGTCAGCCTGAGGCTGAAAACAGATTTCTCACGGGCCGCCGCACAGGATGAACTGGAAGGAACCGTAAACTATGCCGATGTATTCGCGGCAGTGAAAGAAGAGATGGATATCCCTTCCCGACTGCTGGAGCATGTCATACATCGGATTGCACGGCACCTGTTCGACCGTTTCCCGTCTATAGTGGAAATAAAGATCGCACTGTTCAAACAGAATCCTCCTATGGGGGCAGACTGCCAACAAGTAGGGGTCGAAGCGACCTATCTCCGCTAAAGCAAGCATACGGTCAATACACCCTGAAATTACCGCTGACGTGAAGCATGGAAAGCATATACACCATACCGGCATAATACCTGAACTTACCCGTAGGCAACGGAGTATTCCATAAACGGAGGATATATTCACGGGCAAGTTCCTTGTCGGTCAGGGCAAAGGCACCTACAGCATTGGCTCCTGCCATCCCTTCGGAATATGAACCTGTAGGCTTCTTTCCATCCAGCTCAAACTGCCCGTGCGTATAATTATCATTCTTCAGGAAAGTGAGCAGGCGTGTCATCATCTCGGTCTGCCGGGAGGCATCCTTGCCAAACCAATAATAGTCCATCCCCACATTCATGGCACAACGGATGGCATCATACTGATAACGGCGGGCATCGTAATCCTCTTTCCAATACGGTTGGTGAGGTTTCCCGTCAAACGTGGAATAATCAGGGAACAACCCGGTCACCGGATGTGAAGCCTGTGCCAACAAACGACGTGCGGCATCCGGAGTCTGAGCCCAGAAATCCTGATCCAAATCGGCCCATAACGCCCATAATTCAAAGAAGGCCGGAAGGTTATAAGACGGATCGGTAAAATGACGCATGTCCCTGGACGGAACGAATGTCACCAGCTTGGAACCGGCATCAAACATGTTATAAATGTCTCCTGCACCATCCTTTGACATGACATCCTTCAAGATCTGCTGTGCCTCCTTCTCATAGTTATACGCTCCTTCGTTTCCCCAACGGTGTGAGGCAAAGAACAGGGATGTGATAAAATAGATTTCACCGTCGGTTGCACAACTGGGCTCCTCACCTATCTTCTTTCCGTCAGTAGTACATTGCCAGGCAAAATATCCCGACCACCGTCCCGAAGTATAATGCATATATTTCTTGGTCCACCGCCAAATCTTGTCGAACTCCTGCCGCTTGTCCATCTGCACACAAATCATCATCCCGTATGACATGCCCTCCGTCCGGACATCGTTGCTTCCGGTATCATAAATATAAGCAGTGCTGTCACTATCTTCATAATAGACCTTCGTTTCATCGTCTACAAAGAAATGGTTCCATATCCGGGCCAGCTTCTCATCGGTCTCATCCTGTGACACACCAAGATACTCATGGAAAAGGTTCGGATAGATTCCCGTATAGAATGCTCCCGAAGGTCTGCCGGTACCGGCAGATTTCCCCCATGCATCCAAACCGCACCCCAGACATACTATCAAAGCTAAAAAAACAGAATAAATTTTCATATCGGTGTCCAAATTATCAAATGTCCTACATCGTTTTCCTACTTTTTCATCTTGTTCCATCATCTCGTAACCACATAATCTTTTCCGGCTTCGGTCATCAGATCGTATTCATAAACCTTCGGAATAACAGGATATTGCGGAACTATGTCCTTCGACACCAAAGGTTCCTTGATATCAGCCTGTCTGAACAACGGATTGGAATTTTCCCCTTGCGCCGGCTTCAAGCCTTCACCTTTCAACGGCACATAAGAACGCAGACGCAGATTGCCTCCCAGACGGGAATGTATCTTGGCCTTGGCCAGCTGTACGCCGTTCCATTCCATATCTACCACAAAACCACCACGGGCAACCAAACCCTTTACGCTACCTTCCGACCAGGCATCAGGCAAAGCCGGCAACAGATGTACCGCCCCGTCGTGGCTCTGGAGCAACATTTCGGCCACACCTGCCGTAAATCCGAAATTTCCGTCAATCTGGAAAGGCGGATGAGCATCGAACATATTCGGATAAGTACGTCCCTCCGGATACTTGCGCGCTACGGCATCATTCGGCAGCAGTACCAGCAGGTTTGAAATCATCTTATAGGCATGATTACCGTCAAGAAGTCTCGCCCACAAATTGATCTTCCAGCCGATAGACCATCCGGTTGCCTTGTCGCCCCGTTGCAGCAACGTGTTCTTCACTGCCTGGAACAGATAAGGATGGGTATAAGGAGAAATCTGGTTACTGGGGAACAGGCCATACGCATGCGATATGTGACGATGCTCGTCACGAGGATTGTCCAGGTCTTCCAGCCACTCCTGCAACTGGTTATACCGGCCTATCTGCATAGGCGGAAGCTGTGCCAGCTGGTTCTTCAGCGAATCCTGATAAGCCGGCTGTATATCCAGCACCTTCGCGGCATCCAACGTATTGCTCAACACGTCGAAAATAATCTGGTTATCCATTGTACATCCCGCCACAATCGTAGAATTGCTCTGGGGATTCTCTCCCGCCGGACCATGTTCGGGCGACATGGAAGGTGCCGTCACCTTCCATCCGTATTTCGGATGCGGAACCATATAGCTGAGGAAGAAGTCGGCCGATCCCTTCATGGCCGGATACGCCTCTTTCAGGAACTGCTTGTCGCCGGTATAGAGATAGTGTTGCCACAGATGGGTGGTAAGCCAGGCTCCTCCCATCGGCCAGGTTCCATAAGACGCATTGTCAACAGGTCCCGTAATACGCCAGATATCTGTATTATGATGAGCCACCCATCCGTTACAACCATACATGTCGCGGGCAGTCTGCCGACCCGTAACGGAAAGATCCTGTATCAGGTCGAACAATGGCTTGTGCGTCTCCGACAGGTTGGTCACTTCGGCAGGCCAGTAATTCATTTCGGCATTGATGTTGATGGTATATTTCCCGTCCCAAGGAGCCAGCAGCTTGTCGTTCCAGATCCCCTGCAGATTAGCTGCCTGTCCGCCCGGTTGTGAAGAAGAGATCAGCAGATAGCGTCCGTACTGGAACATCAGAGCTGCCAGAGAAGCGTCTCCCCCCTTATTGAAACCGGCAATACGCTTAACAGTTTCCTGTTTGGCCGCCTGCTTGTCGGCACTTTCCAGTGAGAAAGAAACCCTGTCAAACTGTGACTTGTAATAGGCTTCGTGTGCCTTCAGCGCATCATCGTAATTCTTTTTCATCGCTGCATTCAGCAAGGCCGAAGCCTTTTTCGTTTCATTGCCGCTCACGTCGTGGTAATTCACGAAATTGGTTGCCGCAGCAATATATAAAGTGGCAGATGTAGCGTTCTCTACAGAAATGGCATCGTCGGTCAGCCTTACCTTCCCGCCTTGAGCAGCAACCTGACTCTGTGTCTCCATTTCAATGGCAGCCGGTACACCTTCATGCGCCTGCCCTTTTCCTCTCAACACAAGCTTCTTTCCCGATTTCCTGACCGTATTTTCCAACGGAGAAGTGTACTTGACCTTAAAGTTCAGCATCCCCGGCTTGTCGGCAGTAAACCGTACGATGATGACCTTATCTGGAAAGGAAGCGAACACCTCACGTGTATATGTCACCCCGTCTACCTTGAAACGGGTCGTGGCTACGGCACGTTCCAGATCCAGATCACGATAATAATCACTCACCTGCCCCTTGTCAGGCATCTCAATCAGCAGACTGCCGATAGTCTGATAAGGCATACCGTTCTTCCCGGTATAGAAAGTCTTGTCAATCAGGTTCTGGGCTTCCAAGGTCTTGCCGGCAAAAATCAGATCCCGTACTTCCTGCAGATGCGATCTGGCTTCCGGATTGTCATTCCGGTGAGGACCTCCTCCCCACACCGTTTCTTCATTCAACTGCAGTTCTTCCTTATAGGTTCCCCCATAAACCATGGCTCCCATAGATGAATTACCCACCGGCAGAGCCTCAACCCATGTAGTGGCCGGCTTTTCATACCAAAGCTTCAGATCCTGAGCCTGCACATAAACCGTCATGCTCAGAAACAGCCCTACTCCAACAAAATATTTTTTCATGAATTTCATAATTTAGATTAATCAGGTGTTAAATTTACACAGAAGTACTTTATCTGGCAAATATATTTCAAAGAAAACGCTCCAACAGATTACACAAAAATATTCAGGCGACCTCCGGATAATGAAAGCCGCCTGAACCTATGAAGAGAGAAAACGAAAAGAGCAGATCAACGGTCGGATATAGGAGTATACTCCATTTCATCCAACACATTCTTATAGGCCGGACGGATGATACGGCGGCCCTCGAAATTCAATTCCTCGATACGGTGTGCCGTCCATCCCACAATACGGGCCATGGCAAACAATGGAGTATAGATCTCTACAGGAAGCCCCATCAGCTCATAGATAAAGCCTGAATAGAAATCCACATTCGAGCATACCTGTTTCTTGGTACCTTTCACCTTCTTGAAACATTCGATGGCACGCTGTTCAAGGAGTTCAAGGAAAGCGAATTCCTTTTCCATCCCTTTCTCGGCCACCAGTTCACTGGCCAGTTCCTTCAACAATACGGCACGTGGGTCGGATATGGTATACACGGCATGACCGATACCATAGATCAGTCCGCTGCCGTCGTACGCCTCCTTGTTCAGCATCCGGATAAGGTATGTATCTATCTCATCGATGTTATTCCAGTCGGATATAACTTCCTTCAGATGGTGGAACATCCTTACTACCTGGATGTTTGCCCCTCCGTGCAACGGACCTTTCAAGGATCCGATTCCGGCAGCAATGCTTGAATAGGTATCGGTACGGGTTGAACTGGTCACACGGACCGTAAAGGTAGAGTTGTTACCACCGCCATGTTCGGCCTGCAAAACCAGCAGCAAGTCGAGCATACGTGCCTCCAACGGCGTATAGTCCTTCTTGATCATGTAAAGGAAGTTTTCGGCCAATGACAGGTTTTCATGCGGATGGCGGATATGCAGCGAACGACCCTGTGTGCTATGACGGTAAATGTTATAGGCATAGGCAATGATGGTAGGGAACTTCGAAATCAGCTCTATCGACTGACGCATCAGGTTGTCGCGCGAGATGTCATCCGGATTCGGATCGAAGGTATACATTTCAAGTACACTCCGGGCCAGGATATTCATGATGTTCTGGCCTTCCAGGTCAATGATATTCATCGTAGTCTTTTTGTCGAGCGGCATATTGTCATTGATCAGTTCCTTGAAAGAAGCCAGCTGTTCAGAATCAGGAAGCTCACCCGAAAGCAACAGATAGGCCACCTCTTCGAAACCGAAACGTTTTTCCTTCAACAGGGCATGGGCAATGTCTTCCAGGTCATATCCGCGATAGAACAGCTTGCCGGGAATCGCCTTCAGTCCCTGGTCGGTCCTTTCATAACCCACCACATTACCGATCTTGGTCAGACCTACCAGTACTCCGGTCCCGTCTTCATTACGGAGTCCGCGCTTTACATTATATTTGGTAAAAAGCTCATTATCGATACGGCATGCATGTTTTGCACATTCCGAGAGTTTATATACAACATATTCCTTTTTCATAGATTCTCAGTGTTACGCAGGAATGGTTAAACTTCTATTATAAAAAATCGATCACACAATCACCGAACTCAACGGTTCCAAGAGACTGTCCGTCCGGCATGAAGCGGGCCAGATCATTGGTGGCCTTTCCTTCTCCGAAGGCCTTTTCAAGCGCACCGGTAATCAACTGTCCGGCCTCCTTCCATCCCAGATATTCGAGCATCATGACCGAAGACAGCAGCAACGAACACGGGTTGACTATGTTCTTCCCGGCAATGTTAGGTGCCGTACCATGGGTAGCCTCAAAAATGGCATGTCCTGTAAGGTAATTGATATTGGCTCCCGGTGCAATACCGATGCCACCCACCATCGCAGCAAGCTGGTCGGAGATATAGTCGCCGTTCAGGTTCAATGTGGCAATCACGGAATATTCCTCCGGAATGAGCAGGGTATTCTGCAGAAACGCATCCGCAATACAGTCCTTGACGATCAGCTTGCCGGTATTGACGGCCTCAGCCAAAGCGGCTTTCGCCGATTCTTCACCCAGATCCTTCTTTACCTTTTCATATTGGTTCATGGTGAATGTCTTGCCGGCGAATTCCTTTTCGGCTACTTCGTAGCCCCAACGCTTGAATCCTCCTTCGGTAAACTTCATGATATTCCCCTTATGCACCAATGTAACGGAAGGCAACTGATGTTCCAGGGCATAGCTGATAGCCGAACGTACCAGACGCTGGGTTCCTTCCACAGATACAGGCTTCACACCGAAAGATGAAGTCTTTGGGAAACGTACCTTGGTCACTCCCATTTCGTCACGCAGGAACGTATAGAACTTTTCCGCTTCCGGAGTTCCCTGTTCCCATTCTATCCCGGCATAGATATCTTCCGTATTTTCACGGAAGATATGCATATCCACTTTCTGAGGTTCCTTTACCGGAGATACTACCCCCTTGAACCAACGTACCGGACGCAGGCAGACATACAGGTCGAGTGTCTGGCGCAAGGCCACATTCAAGGAACGGATACCGCCGCCTACAGGCGTGGTAAGCGGACCCTTGATTCCTATCAGGTATTCACGGAAAGCGTCCATCGTCGCTTCGGGAAGCCATTCGCCTGTCTTTTCAAACGCCTTACCGCCGGCCAACACTTCTTTCCATTCGATGGAACGTTTTCCTTCATAGGCCAGTTTCACGGCCTCGTTGACAATCTTCTGACAAACCGGAGTGATTTCGGCTCCTACACCGTCGCCTTCAATGAAAGGGATGGTCACACAGTCGGGCACTACCAGCCGACCGTCTTGCATATATACTTTACTCATAGAATCGGATTTATTGTTTTCTGAATGTATTCAAAGCAGAACCGGCACGGAACCAGGCAATCTGCATATCGTTATATGTGTGGGAAGCTTCAATGGTATCGCTCGTACCGTCTTCATGGCGCAACACTACCTTCAGAGGCTTTCCGGGTGCAAACGTATCCAGTCCGAGAACAGAGATGCGGTCATGTTCCTGCACCTTGTCATAGTCGTCCTTATGGACAAACGTCAGTGCCAGCATACCCTGTTTCTTCAGGTTCGTTTCATGAATGCGGGCGAAACTCTTGGCCAGGATAGCCTTCACGTTCAGGAACCGGGGCTCCATTGCGGCATGCTCGCGGCTCGAACCTTCCCCATAATTTTCTTCGGCTACAACAATGGATGAAATTCCTTTCGCCTTATACTGTTTGGCTACCGCTGAAACCGCTTCATATCCACCGGTCAGGCTGTTATATACACAGTTGGTCTTTCCGTTGAAGGCATTGACCGCTCCCATCAGCATATTGTCGGAAATGTTTTCCAGATGTCCGCGGAAACGTAGCCACGGGCCCGCCATGGAAATATGGTCGGTAGTACACTTGCCCTGTGTCTTGATCAGCAGAGGCATGTCTGTAAGGTCTTTCCCGTCCCACGGAGCAAACGGAGCCAGTTTCTGCAGACGTTGGGATTCCGGATCAATGGAAATACTCACATTCTTTCCGTCGGCAGCCGGAGCCACATAACCGTTGTCGTCTACGGTAAATCCTTTGGCCGGCAAGGTATCGCCCACAGGCGCATCCAACTTCACCTGCTCACCTTTATCATTTGTCAAGGTGTCTGTCAGCGGATTGAAACACAGGTCGCCGGCTATGGTCAAAGCCATCGCCAGTTCCGGAGAAGCCACAAACGCATGGGTGTTCGGATTACCGTCGGCACGTTTGGCAAAATTGCGGTTGAACGAGGTGACAATGGAATTGGCCCGCGTAGAATCGTCCGTCACACGTTTCCACTGGCCAATGCAAGGACCACAGGCATTGGTCATGATCACACCGCCTACCGCCTCGAAATCGGCAATCATGCCGTCACGCTTGGAAGTGCAATATACCTGTTCCGAACCCGGATTGATGATCAATGGCGAAGCCATCTTCAGCCCCTTCGCCTTTACCTGACGTGCGAGTGACGCCGCCCGGCTCAAATCCTGATACGAAGAATTGGTACAAGACCCTATCAGGCCCACTTCCATACGCTGCGGATATCCGTTCGATTTTACTTTGGCGGCGAATTCTGAAATCGGGCAGGCAGCATCCGGCGTAAACGGTCCGTTGATATATGGTTCCAGCGAAGACAGGTCGATCTCGATGATACGGTCGTAATAGTTCTCCGGATCAGACAGGACTTCATCGTCCGCCTTCAGACTGTCTTTGTTCGCTTCCGCCATCGCAGCCACTTCCTCACGACCGGTGGCACAAAGATACTTTTTCATTTCCTCGTCAAATGGGAACAGCGATGTGGTTGCCCCTACTTCGGCCCCCATATTACAAATGGTAGCCTTACCGGTAGCCGACAAGGAAGCGGTCCCTTCGCCAAAATATTCGATGATGGCATTGGTTGCCCCTTTGACAGTCAGGATACCGGCCAGCTTCAAGATCACGTCTTTCGGAGCGGCCCATCCCTCCAGTTTTCCCTTCAGTTTCACACCTATCAGCTTAGGCATCTTCAGTTCCCATTCCATACCAGTCATGACATCCACAGCGTCGGCACCTCCCACACCGATAGCTATCATTCCAAGGCCTCCGGCATTCGGGGTATGCGAATCGGTCCCCACCATCATACCGCCAGGAAACGCATAATTTTCAAGGACAACCTGGTGGATAATACCGGCCCCCGGACGCCAGAATCCTATACCATAACGTGAAGCCACACTTTTCAGGAAATCATACACCTCCTTGTTAGTTTCGCAGGCGGCAGGCAGATCCACCTTCACGCCTTTATAGGCCTGTATCAGATGGTCACAGTGCACTGTAGCCGGAACGGCCGACGTCTCTTTCCCTGCATTCATGAACTGCAGCAAAGCCATCTGGGCCGTTGCATCCTGCATGGCTACCCGGTCGGGACGGAAATCTACATAGTCTTCCCCACGACGGAAAGCCGCCAGTTTTTCCGGATTATATAGATGTGCATAGAGGATTTTCTCCGCCAATGTCATAGCTCTTCCCAATCTGTTACGGGCATTCTCTACTTTTTCTGCATAAGACGAGTAGAATTGCCTCAACATTTCAATATCGTAAACCATTTCAATATAATTTATAACTTTATGTCAGACTACAAATATACAAACTTCCCGATACAATACTCAACAAAAACTGGATAAAATTATCCGATTTACAATTAAAACAGCCTTTTTTGCATAAATATCATAATTAAAAGCAAAACAAAAAGTAAAATTGTAACAAAAAGAAGCCTATTTGTCCTTTTAAACAAATTTTTCACATTGAAAATTTGCATGTCGGTATTTAATCTTTATATTTGAAGATAAACCTTAAACATCTTTTCATATGGAAACTCCATTGTTCTGGCTGATACCTGCAGCTTCCATTTCAGCCCTTTTGCTGGCATGGTATTTCTACCGGCAAATGATGCGCGAAAGCGAAGGAACAGCCCGCATGCAACAGATTGCCTCCCATGTGCGCCAGGGAGCGATGTCATACCTGAAACAACAATACAAAGTAGTGACCCTGGTCTTTCTCGGACTGGTTATCCTGTTCTCCATTATGGCCTACGGATTCAACCTGCAGAACCATTGGGTACCCGTAGCCTTCCTTACCGGAGGCTTCTTTTCCGGCCTGTCGGGATTCCTTGGAATGAAAACCGCCACATATGCCTCCGCCCGCACAGCCAACGCCGCACGCAGTTCGCTGAACAAGGGACTGAGGATCGCTTTCCGGAGCGGGGCCGTCATGGGACTGGTGGTAGTAGGTCTCGGACTGCTTGACATCTCATTCTGGTACATCCTACTGGACCATTTCATTCCCGACGACGGGAATAACCCGACAGCCAAGCTCTGCATTATCACAACCACCATGCTCACCTTCGGAATGGGTGCGTCTACACAGGCCCTCTTCGCCCGTGTAGGCGGAGGCATCTATACGAAAGCCGCCGATGTAGGGGCCGACCTCGTAGGAAAGGTGGAAGCCGGTATCCCCGAAGACGACCCGCGCAACCCGGCAACCATAGCCGACAATGTGGGAGACAACGTAGGCGACGTAGCCGGTATGGGAGCCGACCTGTATGAATCCTACTGCGGATCCATCCTGGCAACGGCCGCTTTGGGAGCGGCCGCCTTCATCGGGAGCGGCGACACATCCATGCAGTTCAAGGCTGTCATCGCCCCGATGCTGATTGCAGCTGTGGGCATCATCCTCTCCATGATAGGTATATTTTCGGTACGCACGCGCGAAGACGCCCACATGAAAGACCTACTCCGGTCACTTTCGTTCGGCACCAACCTGAGCGCCATCCTGATTGTAGCAGCCACATTCTTCATTCTATGGCTGCTGGATATAACCAACTGGCTGAACATCGCCTTTGCCGTAGTTATCGGACTGGCAGTAGGCATCATCATCGGACAGTCGACCGAATACTACACTTCCCAATCCTACAAGCCCACCCGGAAATTATCGGAAAGTGGTAAAACAGGACCTGCCACGGTAGTCATCTCGGGTATCGGCCTGGGTATGATATCCACCACCATTCCCGTTATAGCCGTAGTGGCAGGCATCATCCTGTCCTACTGGCTGGCATCCGGATTCAACCTGACGAACATAGGCATGGGACTGTACGGTATAGGAATCGCAGCGGTAGGAATGCTTTCCACACTGGGTATCACCCTGGCCACCGACGCTTACGGCCCCATTGCCGACAATGCTGGAGGTAACGCCGAAATGAGCGGACTGGGAGAAGAGGTACGCCGGCGCACCGATGCGCTTGATTCCCTTGGAAACACTACAGCCGCAACCGGAAAAGGGTTCGCCATCGGCTCGGCAGCCCTGACAGGCCTTGCCCTGCTGGCCTCCTATATAGAAGAGATACGGATTGGGCTGGAACGGATAGGGACCGACCTGCTGGCACTTCCCGACGGTACCAGCGTTGAAATACAGAAGGCGAGCTTCACCGACTTCATGTATTACTATGACGTGACGCTGATGAACCCGAAAGTCCTTTCCGGCATGTTCATCGGCAGCATGATGGCTTTCCTGTTCTGCGGACTGACGATGAATGCCGTAGGACGGGCGGCAGCCCATATGGTAGAGGAAGTGCGCCGCCAGTTCCGTGAAATCAAAGGCATACTGGAAGGGAAAGCCGAACCCGACTATGCCCGCTGCGTACAGATCTCCACCATCGGAGCACAGCATGAAATGATATTCCCCTCCGTCCTGGCCATCATTGCCCCTATCCTCACCGGACTCATATTCGGGGTTCCCGGAGTTATCGGACTGCTGGTAGGAGGCCTTTCGGCAGGTTTCGTACTGGCTGTCTTCATGGCCAATGCCGGCGGAGCCTGGGACAATGCAAAGAAATACGTGGAAGAAGGGAACTTCGGAGGAAAAGGCAGTGAAGTGCATAAAGCTACGGTAGTAGGCGATACGGTGGGCGACCCCTTCAAGGATACATCCGGACCGAGCCTGAACATCCTCATCAAGCTGATGAGCATGGTGGCCATTGTCATGGCCGGTCTTACCATATCGTTCAGCCTGTTCTGACCCCTTCCGGAACCATCCGAAAGGTACCCGGAAATTCTTCAAGGTCTTTTCTGGAAAGTTCAAGATCTTTTCCCGAAAAATTCAAGATCTTCTCATGAAAACGTCAAGGCTTTTAACCACGAACGCCAGGAACTTTACGGTAAAAGATCAAGTCATTTTTCGGAGGTGGCTCACGGCGCGTCCCTCTAAGGGAATGCATGCCTAAAGGCCACCTGAAGCCAGATTGGGAATAAAAGTACCCTAACATGCAGGTGATTTACAAAATCTTTGCTATTTTTGTAGCGAAATTGAGTTAATGTATCAACAATGAACGTATTAGAACTAAGTGAACAAGAGATAATCAGACGAAACAGTCTGAATGAATTGAGGGCGATGGGCATCGATCCGTACCCTGCTGCCGAGTATGTAACCAATGCTTTTTCGACAGACATCAAAGCAGAATTCAAAGACGATGCAGAACCTCGTAAAGTATCCGTTGCAGGACGTATCATGTCACGTCGCGTAATGGGAAAAGCGTCTTTCATTGAATTACAAGACTCTAAAGGTCGTATTCAGGTATATATCACCCGTGACGATATCTGTCCGGGCGAAAACAAGGATTTATATAATGTAGTATTCAAACGCCTGCTTGACCTGGGCGACTTTATCGGTATTGAGGGTTTCGTGTTCCGCACACAGACCGGGGAAGTCTCCATCCACGCCCAGAAGCTGACAGTACTTTCCAAATCCCTCAAACCGCTTCCGATTGTAAAATACAAAGACGGAGTAGCATACGATAAATTCGAAGACCCGGAACTCCGTTACCGCCAGCGCTATGTAGACCTGGTAGTAAACGACGGTGTAAAAGATATCTTCCTGCAACGTGCAACAGTTATCCGTACCATCCGCCACATTCTGGATGAAGCCGGATATACTGAAGTAGAAACTCCGACACTACAGAACATTGCAGGTGGCGCCAGTGCCAAGCCATTCATCACCCATTTCAATGCCCTCGACACCGATATGTATATGCGTATCGCTACCGAGCTGTATCTGAAACGACTCATCGTAGGCGGATTTGAGGGTGTATACGAAATAGGCAAGAACTTCCGCAACGAAGGTATGGACCGCAGCCACAATCCGGAATTCACTTGTATGGAGCTGTATGTTCAATATAAAGACTACAACTGGATGATGTCGTTTACAGAAAAGCTGCTAGAAGCTGTCTGCATTGCTGTAAACGGTAAACCGGAACGCGAAATCGATGGAAAAATCATCAGTTTCAAGGCTCCTTACCGCCGTCTTCCGATCCTGGACGCCATCAAGGAAAAAACCGGTTACGACCTGAACGGTATGGACGAAGCTCAAATCCGTGAAGTCTGCCAGAAACTGAATATGGAAATTGACGACACCATGGGCAAGGGCAAACTGATCGACGAAATCTTCGGTGAATTCTGCGAAGGTAACTTCATCCAACCGACCTTCATCACCGATTATCCGGTAGAAATGTCACCGCTGACCAAGATGCACCGCTCTAAACCGGGACTGACCGAACGTTTCGAGCTGATGGTAAACGGAAAAGAACTGGCTAACGCTTATTCAGAACTGAACGATCCGATCGATCAGGAAGAACGCTTCAAGGAACAGATGCGTCTGGCAGATAAGGGAGACGATGAAGCGATGATTATTGATCAGGATTTCTTGCGTGCCCTGCAGTACGGTATGCCTCCTACCAGCGGTATCGGCATCGGTATTGACCGTCTTGTCATGCTGATGACGGGCAAGACCTACATCCAGGAAGTATTGTTTTTCCCGCAAATGCGTCCGGAAAAAGTTACCCCGAAAGATACTCCGGCCAAATTCATGGAGCTGGGTGTGCCCGAAGCATGGGTACCTGTCCTCCAGAAAGCAGGATATAACCTTGTAACAGATATGAAGGAAGTGAATCCTCAGAAGCTTCACCAGGATATCTGCGGCATTAACAAGAAATACAAGTTAGAGTTAACCAACCCGACTGTAGATGAGGTTGCGGGCTGGATTTCGAAGATTTAATCAATTAAAAATTGAAACCAAATATTAAAGACTCCTTCCTCCCTAAGGTTGAAGGAGCTTTTAATTTTTCTCTTTTAATTTTTAATTACTGAATAGAATCATGAAATTACCCGGGAAAATAGCTATTATGGGTGGAGGTAGCTGGGCAACGGCAATCGCCAAGATTATTCTGGCCCAGACCGACTCGATAAACTGGTATATGCGCCGAGACGACCGCATCGAAGAGTTCAAGCGTCTTGGCCATAATCCGGCTTACCTGACCAGTGTACGCTTTGATCTGAAATGCATCAACTTCTCATCGGATATCAACAAGGTAGTAAAAGAATCGGACACTCTGATTTTCGTTACCCCCTCTCCTTATCTGAAAATCCACCTCAAAAAGCTAAAGACAAAAATCAAGGATAAATTCATCATAACAGCTATCAAGGGAATCGTTCCCGATGACAACTTGATCATATCCGACTATTTCCATCAGATGTACGACGTGCCGGAAGAGAACATTGCCGTACTGGCAGGTCCTTGTCACGCCGAAGAAGTAGCCTTGGAACGTCTCTCCTATCTCACCATCGGGTGTAAAGATATCGAAAAGGCCAAAATGTTTGCACGGCAGTTGTCCGGACACTACATCAAGACTTCCGTCAATACAGACATTGCAGGCATTGAATACGCTTCCGTACTGAAAAATGTCTATGCCATTGCGGCAGGTATCTGCAGCGGACTGAAATACGGCGACAATTTCCAGGCGGTGCTGGTATCGAATGCCCTGCAGGAAATGAACCGTTTCCTGGACACGGTCGATCCGATAGACCGCTGTACCAACGACTCGGCCTACCTGGGAGACCTGCTGGTTACCTGTTACTCCAACTTCAGCCGTAACCGCGTTTTCGGAACCATGATAGGCAAGGGATACTCGGTTAAAAGTGCACAGATTGAGATGGAAATGATAGCAGAAGGATATTACGGAACCAAATGTATCAAGGAACTGAACAAACACCTGCACGTAAACATGCCGATTGTAGATGCCGTATATAATATTCTTTATGAACGGATTTCACCCATGATTGAAATCAAACTGCTGACAGACTCATTCAGATAAATACAATACCGTTATGGAAAATATCAAACTAAACATTGAAAAGACACTGGATTTCATATCCAAAGACAAACTTGCTTCTTACGAAAGCGATGTCAAAGCATGTATGGAAACACTTGAAAAGGGTACAGGCTTGGGAAATGATTTTCTAGGCTGGCTGCACCTGCCGTCTTCCATTACCAAAGAACACCTTGACGACCTCAAGGCTACCGCACAGATTCTTCGTGACAACTGTGAAGTGGTAGTGGTTGCAGGTATCGGCGGAAGCTATTTGGGAGCACGTGCCGTGATCGAAGCCATGTCCGACAGCTTCGCATGGCTTGAGGAAAAGAAGGCCGGACACCCTACCATTATCTTTGCAGGCCACAACATCAGTGAAGATTATCTATATGAACTGACCTCTTACCTGAAAAACAAGAAATTCGGTGTCATCAACATATCCAAATCAGGCACTACAACCGAAACTGCCCTGGCATTCCGACTCCTGAAAAAACAATGTGAAGACCAGCGCGGCAAGGAAATGGCCCGTAAGGTAATTGTAGCTGTTACCGATGCCAAGAAAGGTGCAGCGCGCGTTACAGCCGACAAGGAGGGATACAAATCTTTCATCATTCCCGACAATGTAGGCGGACGCTTCTCTGTACTTACTCCGGTAGGTTTGCTGCCGATTGCCGTGGCAGGTATCGACATAGACCAGCTTGTAGCCGGTGCCGTTGAAATGGAAAAAGTATGTGCCAATGAAAACATGTCCGAAAATCCGTCGGCCCTGTATGCAGCCACCCGAAATGAACTCTACCGCAGCGGAAAAAAGATTGAAATTCTAGTAAACTTCCAGCCTAAACTCCACTATTTCATGGAATGGTGGAAACAGCTGTATGGAGAATCGGAAGGAAAAGACAACAAAGGTATCTATCCCAGCTCTGTAGACTTTTCAACCGACTTACACTCCATGGGACAATGGATCCAGCAGGGAGAACGTACCATCTTTGAAACCGTGGTTTCCATCGCTACCCCCAACCATGAACTGCACGTTCCCAGTGACGAAGAAAATCTGGACGGCCTGAACTTCCTGGCAGGAAAACGGGTAGACGAAGTCAACAAGATGGCCGAACTGGGAACCCAGTTGGCCCATGTAGACGGAGGAGTTCCGAACCTGCACATCAGTGTTCCGAAGCTGAATGAATACTACCTGGGACAACTGATCTATTTCTTTGAAAAGGCCTGCGGAATCAGCGGCTATCTGCTTGGAGTGAATCCGTTCAACCAACCGGGAGTAGAGGCATATAAAAAGAACATGTTTGCCTTGCTGGACAAACCGGGATATGAAGAGGAATCCAAAGCCATCCGGGTACGTCTGAACAAATAAAGCCCTAAAATACAGGAAACAAAGGGAGCAGCGGAAACACCGTTAGCTTCCTTTGTTCTTTTTTATTCCGCACTACATTGATCAATATTATAAACCTAACATACATTATGCCAGAACAAGCGGTAAACGATTATTTACAGAGACATCATTTTGAAAAGATCGACCTGAAAGCCGTCCTATTCGACATGGACGGCGTGTTGTTTGATTCGATGAAAAACCATGCCACTGCATGGCATGAAACGATGAAACAATATGGCATGCACCTCAGCCGTGAAGAAGCCTATATGCACGAAGGACGGACCGGAGCATCGACAATCAACATTGTCAGTACCCGGGAACGCCACCGTGAAGCGACCCAGGAAGAGATAGAAAAAATCTATAAGACCAAAAGCCAGATATTCAACTCCCTGCCTGAAGCCGAACGGATGCCCGGAGCCTATGAACTGCTGCAAAAGATAAAGGCATGCGGACTGGTTACTATGGTAGTAACAGGATCGGGACAAAAATCATTGCTGGACAGATTGAACCGGAATTTCCCCGGCATATTCAAGGCCGAACTCATGGTCACGGCTTTCGACGTGAAATACGGGAAACCTAACCCGGAACCTTACCTGATGGCACTGAAGAAAGCAGGGATAAAAGCCAACGAAGCCATCGTAGTAGAAAACGCCCCGTTAGGCGTACGTGCCGGCGTAGCGGCAGGAATATTTACCGTCGCAGTCAATACCGGACCGCTTCCCGACAAGGTCCTGCTGGACGAAGGAGCCGACAAACTTTTCCATTCTATGCCGGAATTCAACGATAATTGGGAAATATTTTACCAAGGAATCAAATAAAACCGTATATTTGTGCACAATAGCATTTACAATGCTTATACTAACCCTAACAAATTCAAATTGGATAGACGAAAAGACTGCCTCGTGATGAAGCGGTCTTTTTATTTTTTGCATCTTCTGAATCAAAGGATGCATCACATCCCCTGTGACACATCCTTTTCCTAGTAAACCTTAATCATGTATTATGTAGTGAACAGTATATCATACATTCCAGACAGACCGGTTACGAACCATCACAACCGTCTCACTTCTCTAAGTATACACAAAGATACATAACTTCACTGAAAGGACATTGCGCCGCTATAACACAGTGTTTGACGGTTATTACAACCACCAATAAACATGTTACATAAAATGCTGCAGAACGTACATCCGCACCGGCAGATAACTGCAGGACGGTAACTGGCCTTCGTCATTCAACAAACAAAACATTTCATGCCATCACCTCTGACGGTTAAGCTCCTCCCTTGACGGACTCCGATATAATCCAACATTCAATTTTACACTTTTACACTCTTCCAAAGTATGAACAGGAGGATCCAAATAATCTGGAAATGCCATCCGGCTAAAAGTCTGAAAATACAATAAACATCCGTCTTTCCACCATTCAGCATCACGTACTTGTGTCATTAGCCGAACTTGTACATCTTTAAAAATATCCAAATCGATCTCTCCTTGCAGACTGTTCCATTGACGTTGTATATCTCGCACCTCGTCAAGTCCATGCTGATATCGAAAACAAAGTTCATCCCATAAAATACGTCCACTCTGACAAGGATAATCCCAAGGAACATGATGAAACCATAACAAATATTTATCCGGACAAGTACTTACATTTTCAACCATATGATAAAACTCATCCCTATATTGAGCTGTATTACCACTTCCTGTAGCAACAGTACGGTCAAACCCAATACCTAAAGAATCAGCTTTATTATAAAAGACAGGCAGCCAATCACGACGTACACCTGGAAAATTCTGCCAAGGTCCCGGTGCATAATGTGAATCACCAAACTGATGATGCAGACCTAGAGGCATTTCATAATCGACAACAGCCTCACGGCTCCTCATCAACATATCCACAACAGTAGCAGTAATCTTTGAATCTTGAGGCGAAAGAAAAGTCTGTACGGCCCACTCTTCCGCTATACTCTTGGCATCCAAATGTGGATTCCATGCCATACGTCCATAAGCATACCAATTTGCTTGAGCCAAAGGATGGCCACACCAACTGGCATCCGTTCCAATATTAGCTACTCCAGAAATAGCATTATAATGGGCCTGCTGCTGATATGCAGTATAATTGGCATAACGATCTACATCTTCAAAGAACTCCTGCCACATTGTGCCCAAATAAGCCAAATGATTGGATTGACCTAAATATTCCTGTGTCACTTGAAATTCCACCATATTAGATGTCTTCTGTAATGTTCCAAAAAGAGGGTTAAATGGTTCCCGAGGCTGAAAATCAATAGGACCGTTCTTAATCTGGATAATTACATTATCAAGAAATAACCCATCTAAATCTTTAAATTCCAGACATGCCTGCTTGGCACGATCCGGATCGGTTGGGCTATAAACAAAAGCACGCCACATCACAATTCCACCATAGGGACGTAATGCTTGCGCTAACATATTTGCCCCATCAGCATGAGTCCGACCAAAATCCATAGGTCCAGGTTGACCTTCACTATTCGCTTTTACCAAAAATCCTCCGAAGTCCGGTATCAGGTTATAAATCTCCTTAACTTTCTGTTTCCACCATCTTTGGACTTCCTTGTTCATAGGATCCGAAGTTTTAAGTCCATCCAGAACTGCTGGACTCGAAAAATTTACTGATAAATACACTTTAATACCATAAGGACGTAAAACATCTGCATATTGACGGACCCAATCAAGTACTTCATGTGTAAGCATCCGTGGTGAAGCATTAACATTATTAAGTACTGCCCCATTAATCCCCAATGATGCATTAGCACGCATATACATCGTATTGTGCAATGGATTATTGACAATTCCAGCAACATCATTAACCCCCTCCTCATTCATTTTCCAAAAGATACTACTTCCAGCATATCCTCGTTCACTATTTCCATCAAGATTATCCCAATGATCAAGTACACGAATATCATGAAAAGGAGTTTCAGTTACTGAATATGACCTTTCCCCGTTTACAGCATCAACAATAGAACCTATTCCCTGTAGTCTCAACAAATGATATACTCCATAAAGTAAACCAATATCCGAAGGTGAAATCACAGTCGTTGAACCATTATGTATGTTAATTGTAAAAGCATCAGCCTTCATTCCTTTACGTTTGCTCATTTTCAAAATCACAGGACCTCCCTGCCATCCTTGAGTCAGTTCATTAACTGCGATATCCGTTGTTAAAGATGATTTTGTCTCCAACGTAATTTGAGCTTTTTGACTTGAAGTTTGTCTAAGCCACAAACGAGAACCATCATCCGCATTCGTCCTTAATGGTGAAATCAAGAAAAAGACTACGGCTCCCACGAACAGACAATACCTAATATTATTCATTATACTCATAAAACATAAATTAAAAAGTTAAAACCGCTGATAATCAAAAAAATCAAAATCAGCATATCCTTCTGTAAACAGAACGCCCTGTACAAAAAGGCCCAAATGAACCCCTGTAAATCCACCGATTGTTTCCGTACTCAGATACCGATATTCCATGGAAGCCAACAATTTGAACGAACGGTTATCCTCGGAATACCACAAATGATAAAAATCTTTATCCGATGTTATCCGCAAATACACAATGCGACTGTCAAGCTTCGCTTCATATGCAATGTGCTTCATTTGCCCTATACGTATCACAGCCTGTACATACCTGCTTCCATTACGACAAGTGACCTGAACTTCATAATGGTTCAAACGGGCTGCATAAGCTATAATTCCAGCCTCATCCCCTTCTTTCAATCCGTTTACATCCAGACAGGTTGTCGCCTGGAAATTGAGTTCCGTCTGCCTTCTTCCGATAAAAGTAGGTGACCCTAAACTATCGATTGACACACCAGAAGCCCTCATACGCAAAAAACTTTTCCGCTCTTTCAATGAATAGTTGACCGTGTCCGGATTGCATATATAACTCCAGAACAACTGCATTTCAGAATTGTCAAAATGATCCAATGAGATTTCTTCGGGCATTGGCACCTGAGGCAAAGTCTTACAATCCATTTCCAATTGTATCGTTCCGTTTCCATTCACTACCGGCCATGCACCTTTATCCCATCGGACAGGAGCCAGAAAAGTTTCACGACCCATCACATGTTGCAAGTATCCGCTAGTGCGATACCCCAAACAGATCATCCACCATGATCCGTCCGTTCCTTCTACCAGATCTGCATGTCCCAGGCCCTGTATCGGACTGTTCTGCATCTCCTTGTTAAAATGTGAAAGAATAGGATTGGCAGGACAAGGTTCATAAGGCCCGTCCAGAAAACGGCTTCGCGCTATTGTTACATGATGACCATGCTCTGTACCTCCTTCTGCAATCATCAGATAATAGAATCCATCCTTTTTATATAAATGTGGACCTTCGGGATACCGACCTCCCAGCCCGGACCACAGCCGTTTAATCTCAGACAACTGCTTTCCTGTCTTTACGTCTATTTCACAAATCTTGATGTATTCATCTTTCCACAGGAAATAACATTTTCCATCATCAAAAAAAAGTGTAGGGTCACAACTTCCTATGGCAAAATCGATGGTGATAGGATCAGACCATTCACCAGCAGGATCATCCGTATAGACATAAAAATGTCTGCGGGAAGGATAAATTGTAGTGATCATGTAAAACTGGCCTTCGTAATAACGGATCGTGGGAGCATAGATTCCACTATTTCCGTCAGTATTCTCCAGATTCACTTGCGACGGTCGGGTAAGACAGGCTCCGATCTGCTCCCAATGAATCAAATCCTTACTGTGATAGACCGGTACTCCAGGAAAAAACTGGAAAGTACTGTTCACCAGATAATAATCGTCGCCGGCACGGCACACACTGGGATCGGCATGAAATCCCGGTAATACCGGATTACGAAAACCTTGAGCCGCAACCATGTGACAAAAACATAATGCACAAAAGAAAAAAATCAAGACCTGCTTTTTCATAGATTTAAACAATTATAGATTAACAACAAACAAAGGGGTACACGGACAACCGTGTATCCCTTATATCTATAGATAATAGAAATTATTCATAACCCGGATTTTGATATGCATCCTTTTCTGCTTCAGTCATAGTCATTGCATCTAACTGCCCTTGTGGAATTGGACGAAGATAATGATAATCCTCAATAGTACGAGTAATCACCTGCTTAGTATGATCGCCATAATTATTTCCACATATTTCATATTGACCAGCTTTTTCTTCCCACTTCTGTGTACGGACCAAATCCAGCCAACGGTACCCTTCGCCAAAATATTCACGAGCACGTTCATCCAATATATAATCAATCGTAATATTTTCAGGAGTTTGAGTAGTCAAATATGAGCTATAATCTTCATTAACTTCCTGATTTTCAGAATTACTGAATGACCAGTTTCCAGCACGATCCCTAATAACATTTATCAAATCTCTCGCAGTCATATAAGTAGGATTTGCCCCCTTAACAGCAGCTTCAGCAGCTATAAAATAGAACTCTGAAAATTTAGCAATATTATACGGTCTAGTATTTCCTGCATTAGGTTGTCCCACACCATCACCATTATCTGTACGGTAAGGGCCCCATTTCCAAAATCCCGGGAATACACGTCGACTAATACCTTCGATACCAACTACAAAATAAGGAAGATTAGGTAATTCACCTACACCAATAGCATTATTTCGTTCTGCTACTGCATAATTTATAGAAGGATTGTCCTCAAATAAGAATTTCAAAATAGGCTCCCCTTCTCGAACCTCCATATTATTTGCACCATAAACATAACCATTAGGAACTTCAACTTTTTCCGTTGACCAATTAGTACGATAAGTTGTATTAAAAGTTCCATCATAACGTGAATCTTTATCTTTATCTGTAAACACATCACGAATAATATTGATAGTAGGACAAAGACGAGTCCATGGACGTCCATAACCCTGAACAGCTACACGACGAATCGGAGTAATCCTTGAACTTTCAACCCATTTTCCATTTTCTAACTCTGTAGCACATGCCAAAATCGTATAATTCCAATTCGGAAACCATCCACAGAAAAACTCAGGTGCACCACCTGTTCCAGAACCTGTTGTAGGAGCACCATTATAATAAGCATCATTTACTGTATGATCTGCATATAAAAGGATTTCTTTATTACGATCAAATTGTCCCGCATTTACCTCATAATAACTATCCATTAATCCATACGGACCAGGATTTTGGATTGCAGCAACAGCTATATCATAAGCCTGTTGAAAATACCATGCAGCATCATGACCATCAGGATCCATTCTCTGACACTCTGGATAAGTCGGAATATTATTAGGATTTTCCAGCCACCACCCATAAGTCAAGTAAGCTTTTGACAAAAACAAACGAGCCACATTTTTAGTTACTCCTCCTGTAATTCTAGGATATTCTGGCAATTTTTCAACAGCAGCAATTAAATCAGGGAATATTGCCTTTGTATATACTTCAGGAACCGTATTACGAGTTGAAACACGTACTGTTGAAATATTAAATTTCAATTCACCTGAACCTAAATCCAATGGTACCCCTCCAAACGTCTGAACCAACTGAAAATAATCAAACCCACGAAAGAAGCGAGCTTCAGCTAATAAAGCCTCATCCATTCCAGCTGCTGTTCCATTCTCAAGTACACCATTCACTGTATTAATATTTGAAAAAGCAGCCCCCCATAATACATCGGCACGACAGGAAGAAGGATTTAAATTACTAACATCCGACATATCCGCATCTTTAAAATTCCCATCAGCTTCTGCCGCATATGTCATTTCATCTGTACCTCCTTCGCAAGCCGCATAATAGTACTGCCCATAAATATAACGCAAATGTGCATACATGGAAGTTATTCCTCCTTCAATCCCTCTCTCAGTCTGAAAATAATCAGGAGTATAAAAGCTACGGGGTTGTTCATTTAAAATATCAGAACATGAAGAAACCATAAGCAAAGTTAATCCAATTGCACTTATAGTTTTTGTCTTCGTATTAAATAACCTAAGTTTCATAATAGTCTTCAATTTAATTAAAATGTAAGATTAATACCAAATAAGAAATTACGAGTCGCAGGAGAATTCGTACCAACAGTCAACAAACGCCTGATAGAAGCGACAGCTGCATTTTCATCACCATAAGAGTTTGTTTCGGGATCAAGACCTGTTTCTTTATGATAAGGAGAACATATAACAAACGGATTTTGTATAGTAACATACGCACGTAAATTATCAATTCCAAGATTTTTCACCCATTTTTGATTTTCAAACTTATAACCTAAAGTAATTGTACGGATTTTCCAATAAGAAGCATCAAAATAACCCAATGTAGAACCATATTTAGGATTGTCACCACTCTGTATACCACCTGGTTTAGGATATTTGGCATCAGTATTTTCTTCTGTCCAATAATCAACATCGACTTGTCCACGACGACCGGTCAACATATTTAAATAACCATTAGAAGCATGCAATGAACTAATCAATATCCCTCCATATTTGAATGCACCTATAACACTTAAATCAAAACCCTTATAAGAAACGTGAGTACTGAAACCACCTTGAAATTTCGGATCCATACTAAGGATCTGACGATCATCAGCTCCTATTGCACGAGTCGGTTTACCTGTTTCGTCATAATCACCTGTATATTTAACCTTAATCATACCAAAATTACCACCTGGTTCCAAAACTTGTAGATATTGAGCATCGGGATCTGTTTCATTCCACAAACCTATCTTTTCATAATCATAAATTACATCAATAGGATACCCCACAAACCAACGGTTACCCTCATCCCGTTTTTGCCCTGAAGCCAATGCCGTAATTTTATTTCGATTTGCAGAAATATTTACGCTTGCATCCCAAGTCCATCCATTAAGATTTTCCAAAATAGTTCCATTAATGGTAAATTCAACACCTTTATTCTGTGTTTTACCTACATTACCCATATAACTACCAACACCAGCAGTACTTGGCAAATTGACACTTAACAACAAATTATTAGTCTTTTGAATATAATATTCCAATGTACCAGATAAACGACCATTGAACAAACTAAAATCCAACCCCAAATTCCACGTAGAAGAATACTCCCAACCTAAATCAGCATTTGGTAATGAAGATACATAATATCCTGTAGCATAACCTGTTGGGCCAAAATTATATGGACGGGTACTCAACATACCTAAAGTAGAATATGGATCAACGGCCTGATTCGAAGTTTGTCCATAACCAACACGTAACTTTAACATATCCATCCATGTCACATTATCCATAAACGATTCCTGACGAATATTCCATCCTGCAGAAACCGCCGGATAAGTGTGCCACTGATGGCCTTTTGCCAACCGTGAAGAAGCATCTGAACGCACAGTTGCACTAAACATATAGCGATTATCATAAGTATACATTGCACGAG
>ULQU01002996.1_pt1 | contig 40577 bp, 37 predicted proteins | sample 1954841 | NCBI WGS metagenome assembly ULQU01 (sample SAMEA4835664, study PRJEB28245) | human gut metagenome | biome: gut microbiome; material: fecal sample | place: Denmark | collected 2008
TTACCAATTACAGATGTTACCATACATTTACATAATTTCAAATTGTTTATAGAATTCTGGTTTAGCATAAGCTAAATCCAACCCCAGACTTTCTGTATAACTTTTATCCGGTACTACAAATGGATACGTTCCCATTTTAATTACTTGTAGATGATTAAATCCAACAGATTTAAAACTCATAGGTATTTCCATTTTAGTTCGTTCATTACTATCTCCCTCTTTATACAATTCTACATCCGATTCCAAGATGCAAGAAACAGAATTGATATTCAGTGCTTCCAATAAAGCGGATTTGGCACAATGACACAATTTTTTAAGTATCCATTGATTATCTTTGAAAATAACACCTGAATAATCAATATTCATAAAACGGGTATCTGGATAGACTTTATCCAACATCTGCTGAACTTTATTTTCTTCTAAAACTGCACCATTGGGTAAAACATCATAACTTCTCCGAAGAACATCCTCATCGTATGGCAGTGCATCAGTCCCCCCATAAGGTACTATTACATAAATCGGTTTATAATGTCCTATCGTTTCACGAGTACGTTTTCTATTCACACGTCCAAATCGCTGAATTAACGCATCAATTGGAGCACATTCCGTTATCATCATATCAAAACTAATATCAAGACTAACTTCAACAACTTGAGTCGAGACTACTATACAAGCCTCACTCCTGACATTATAATGATTTGTTAAACTTTCCTCTAAACGCTGTCTGTCTACCCTTCTGAAATGACTATGAATTAACATGATAGGAACATTTGGATAATCTTCCTGAAGAGACAAATAAATAGTTTGTGCCCTTTTCACCTGATTGCATACCACAAGTATCTTTTGATTCTCAGAAAGAGCCCTTCCAATTACTGAGCGAACCTCTTCGAATTTTTTTATTTTATAGATTTCATGTCTGTTGAATCCATCTAATTCATCAGGAGAAAGAAAAACTTCATAAACATTTGATGCACCACCAAGTATCTCCAATATTCGATTATACAAAATCCGAGGCATTGTGGCTGTCCCTACGTGTATCTTACATCCAATACTGACCAAAATTTCAATGATTCGCAAAACGATAGCCTGTATTTCACTGGAATAAGTATGTATCTCATCTAGTATAACATCACATCCATACAAATCTACCAACATTGCTTCATATCCCTTTACACCATAGATAATAGAAGCCATCTGATGAGGAGTCATCACTTTAATGGAAGCTCCTATGTGCCTTTGCATAATACGTTCTTCCCACTTCCCTTCTTCCAATTTTAGATTAGAAGCTGCATGCAAAAGACAGATTTGAGCATTAGTATTTTTTAAATCTGATTTCAAACGATCATACATAGCATTTATAGATGCTTGAAAAGGCAAAGTATAAAAGACTCGTCCGGTGCATCTTCTCAATAAAAAATCCGTTTTGCCAGCGCCTGTCGGTGCGGTAACAAGGGTATGTTTACGTGAATCATTTGCTTTGTACAAAGACAAAGGATACAAACTATTTTGTCTGCAATAGAATGATAAATCAGGTAAAATAAACAATTTACTAATTTCTTCCTGAGTCTTATTGCCTAAAGCTGATGCCAAATGATCAGCTCCCATCAGCACCCCTTTCCACACAGAGAATCCTAAACCAACTTTTTCACAATAAGAAACTGCATAATTATAATTGTCTTCTGCCTCATCTAACGTTATTTCATGAACGGTAAACCCCAACAAAGACAATATGCCTAAAGCATCAAGAACCCATAAATCAAAGTCTTTGGAATGAATTCCAAAACTGTCTTCTAAATCTTCTAAATCCAATATTCCCAGTTCATGGACATCATTATAGATAGATTTGTGATGAGCCGCAATCATTTCTATTGCTATATTCTTTTCTTTCTCATTATTTAAAAGCGAAAGGAAGAATAGAGATGCTATTTCATGTCTGAATATAAAATTATAAGGACGTATATAACCATGTTTAAGTGTCTTTTGAAAGACAGAACTAGCTTTACCTATATCATGTAATATTGCACCTTTTTTTGCAATAGAGGTATCAAGGCCCATATTACTTGCTATAGCTTCGGCGGATATTGAAACCCAATATAGATGGGTTAATAATGGCATTGAACCATCGTCTTCGTGTTTTGCTAATATATAATCGTATTTTTCATTCATTGATTTATAAGATAGATTGTCCATCAATTTCCAGCCATCCATACATAGGGGAATTATCGAATCTGTTATATCCAACCATAAATGATTTATCGGACTTTCCAAATCTTAATTCAAACCCTTTTATAGAATTGAAACTATCTTCATCCATTTCTTTTATCAAAGAATCTGGAAGTAAAATATCTTCGTTGCGGCACAAGCAAATATGTAATTTACTCGCTTGTAAAGCGTCAGTGTAATCTTTAAACGCTAAATATAATATGGGATCAACCATAATGCCTCGTTTCAAAACAGATTTGTCTCGTGTCTTTTTTTTACCGTTGAATCCTCTTGTTTGAGTTTGTTCTTGCTGTACATCAATGGATGAGTAAGATAATCGATAACGTTTTATTTTACTGATTACACCATTCTGAGAAAGTGTTTCGGGAAATAATCTTTTTTCTATACCTTCTAATGTTGATGGAGACAAAAATTGTTGGCTATAAGTTAATCCGTCACGAACTGCCGTCCAAGGTTTTATGAAACCGAACTTTCCTGTATATTTGACAATATAATACATAATATATTGATTGTTTTTTTAAGTTAGTATATTGATCCAAATCCAATACCCGTAGAGTTCCCTATCCCGACATTCCAAGCAAAGGCTTTTGTTTCAGGAGTTCCTTTTATATAGATCGGACATAAACTTGCTTTGTTCCTTATATTATGGTAATTGATGTATTTGATTTTTTTCTTTTCATACGTTAAGTCAAAACCTATTTCAAGCGTCTCATCAGTTGGTAAACCAGCCATGTGCATTTTATGAAGTAAGGTTTCTTTCATTAAATTGTTTGATTCAGGATCTTCGAAAGTGTAATGTTTATTTGTTAGATTACCAGGAAAGGATCTTTTAAGAAAAATGGGACTGCCTAGAGAAAAAATTTCTTTAGAATTGAAATCTGGAGTTTCTTCTATTGATATATCTGTTACACTCATTCCATTGAATATTTCTGGGAATTTTCGTATTTCATTGATTATTACTTTAAGCTTTTTATTGTCATAAAAGCTTATAAACCAATATGCTCCATTCGGAAAATCGAATCCTTTTTCAATTTGTTTACCATTATGTAGCCATGAAAAAGAATACAAAGACATGATATCATGCAGCTCGTTTTTTCCTAACCATTTATGTATTGTTCCGACTAATTTTTGTTGATAATTAAAAGGTACAATTTGAGTATTTGCTGTGGTTCGTAAATGTATTCTCATTTGTTTCAGTTTTTTTATGTCTAAATTATATAATTTTTTTGATATTCAAGGCTATTTTTTATAAACTTTGTCATTATATCAGGAAAAATAAAATCTTGATATTTATAATAATTAGCGGGATATTGGATAATTTATCTTTGAAATTAAGGTGATTATTTCGGTTCCTCGGGCAGACAGGTTATGTTTTTTTGCTGTAACTTTGCCGCGATTTTGATAAAGGTAAAGAGATGGATAACAACAATGTGAGCAGTAAACGTGCCGGTAGCAATGAGATAGATATGCTGAACGGACCGTTGTTCAGGAAAATCCTGCTGTTTGCCCTGCCGTTGGCGGCCAGCAGTCTGTTGCAGGAGCTTTTCAATTCGGTTGACGTGGCGGTAGTGGGCCACTTTGTAGGAAGCGAGGCCCTTGCGGCTGTAGGAAGTAACGCACCGGTCATAGGGCTGCTTATCAATCTGTTCATGGGTATTTCCATGGGAGCCTGTGCCATTATCTCCAACCACATAGGCCAGCATGACGACAGGAGCATACGTAACGCCATCAACACGGTGCAGCTGGTGTCTGTTATCAGCGGATTCTTCTTGCTGGTGCTGGGGCAGGTGGCGGCCCGTCCGATACTGGACTGGATGGGTACTCCTCCCGATGTGCTGGACGAGGCGGTGGTTTACCTGCGCATCTATTTCCTGGGGATGCCTTTTATCATGGCGTATAATTTCGGGGCCGCCATATTGCGTAGCATGGGCGATACGCGGCGTCCGCTGTATATACTGGTGGCGGCGGGTATAGTCAATACGCTGCTCAACCTGCTGTTTGTAATCTGTTTCCAGATGGGTGTGGCCGGTGTGGCGGTGGCTACAGGAATAGCCAATGCCGTGAGCGCTACCCTGATTATCCGGTTGCTGCGCAAGGAGAAGGAACCGTTCCGGCTGCATTTCGACCGGATGAAGATCCACCGGGTGGAACTGAACCGTATGCTGCGTATCGGGGTGCCGGCTGGCATACAGGGCATGATCTTCTCCATCTCGAATGTGGTGGTGCAGTCGTCTATCAACAGTTACGGGGCCGATGCGATAGCCGGTTCGGCGGCGGCTGTCAACTTTGAATATTACTGTTATTTCATTATCCAGGGCTTCAACGGGGCGGCCATCAGCTTCATTGCCCAGAACTATGGGGCGGGAAAGATGGACCGTGTGCACCGTATATTCTGGATCTGTATGGGGGCCAGCCTGGCTTTCAGCGCGTTCTTCAACTGGCTGTTTGCCCTGGAGGCCGATTTCTTCCTGGGTTTCTTCTCCAGTATGCCGATGGTACACCATTACGGGGTTATCCGTATGCACATTGTGCTGGCGCTGCAGTTCATTGCCTGCAGCTACGAGATTGCGGGTTCTTCCATGCGGGGAATGGGGAAGTCGCTCACTCCCGCCTTGCTTACGGTGTTCGGTACCTGCCTGCTGCGTATCGTGTGGGTATACGGGGTATCGTCCGTGTGGCGCGGATATGATGTGCTGATGACGGTCTATCCGGTGTCATGGATGGTGACGGGTATTCTGGTGGTTACGGCCTACTGGATGGCAGTACGGAAAAAACCGGTACGGATAGGGTGATCGGTATTGCTTTTTCCGAATATTTTCTGTATCTTTAGTGAAAGATACAATTTATCTCTGTTACCTATGAAAAGTATCACTGTCTCCGATCTGGAATTGCTCCGCAGGAAGGCGGGGCAGGAGTTGGACCTGAGAGAAAGAAGCGACACGCTGGCAGGCGGGGCGTGCTGCGGGCTTTCTGTGGGAACTGAAAAGATACAGCTGCTGGTGTGCGGCGGGACGGGGTGCAAGGCTTCGTCGGGCGCACTCATAGCGGAGCGGCTGGAAGAGAAGATCTGCAAGGAGGGTATCTCCGCCCGTGTGGAGGTCATCACCACGGGATGTTTCGGGTTCTGTGAAAAGGGCCCTGTCGTTAAGGTTATTCCCGACAATACGTTTTATGTGCATGTCACTCCCGATGACGCGGACGAGATTATCGGCGTCCATGTGATGGGAGGAAGGCGGGTGGAAAGGCTGCTGTATGTCGACCCGCGTACCGGACATACGGTCAGTGATTCGAAGCACATCGAGTTTTACCGCAAGCAGATGCGCATTGCGCTGCGTAATTGCGGGTTCATTGATCCGGAAAGGATTGAGGAGTACATTGCACGCGACGGTTACAGGCCGCTGGCGCATGCGCTTACGGAAGGTTCGCCGGAGGAGGTCATCGATGTGGTGAAACGCTCCGGGCTGCGGGGACGCGGAGGGGGAGGTTTCCCCACCGGACTGAAGTGGGAGCTGACCGCCAGGCAGCGGGCCGGGCGGAAGTATGTGGTGTGCAATGCCGACGAGGGCGACCCCGGGGCGTTCATGGACCGTTCCATCATGGAGGGCGACCCTCACTCCATTGTGGAGGCCATGGCGCTGTGCGGTTATGCCATAGGGGCCTCGGAAGGGCTGGTGTATATCCGTGCCGAATATCCGCTGGCTATCCGGCGTCTGCGGGTGGCCATAGCGCAGGCCAGGGAGTACGGGCTGCTGGGCGAGCATATTCTGGGTACGGACTTCAGTTTCGACATCAGTATCAGGTACGGGGCGGGTGCCTTCGTGTGCGGTGAAGAGACGGCGCTGATCCATTCCATGGAGGGGAAGCGCGGCGAGCCTACCCTGAAGCCTCCTTATCCGGCGGAGGCGGGCTACAGGGGGATGCCTACGAATGTGAACAACGTGGAGACGCTGGCCAATGTGCCCGCCATCCTGAACAGGGGGGCGGAATGGTTTGCGGGCATCGGTACGGAACGGTCGAAGGGTACGAAGGTGTTCGCGCTGGCCGGGAAGATCAATAACGTGGGACTGATAGAGGTGCCTATGGGGACTACGCTGCGGGAGGTGATATTCGACATCGGCGGCGGAATCAAGAACGGGAAGAAGTTCAAGGCGGTGCAGACGGGAGGCCCCTCGGGAGGCTGCCTGACGGAGAAGCACCTGGATATCCCGATCGATTTCGACAATCTGCTGGCGGCAGGCTCCATGATGGGTTCGGGCGGCATGATCGTGATGGACGAAGACGACTGTATGGTGTCGGTGGCCCGGTTCTACCTCGATTTTACGGTAGAGGAGTCGTGCGGCAAGTGTACGCCGTGCCGTATCGGGAACAAGCGCCTGCTGGAGATATTGAACCGGATTACGGAGGGGAAGGGAAATCTGGACGACCTGAAGATGCTGGAAACGCTGGGGAAGGTCATCAAGGATACGGCCCTGTGCGGACTGGGGCAGACTTCGCCCAACCCGGTGCTTTCTACGCTGGAGAATTTCCGCGACGAATATGTGGCGCACGTTGCCCGGAAGGTGTGTCCGGCCAAGCAGTGCAAGGCCCTGCTTACCTATGCCGTAAACCCGATGAAGTGTATGGGCTGCGGACTGTGCGCGAAGAACTGTCCTGCCGGAGCCATTGTGGGCACGGTGAGGAAACCTCATGTGATACATCCGGAGAAGTGCATCCGCTGCGGGATGTGTATTTCACGCTGTAAGTTTGACGCAATTGTAATCTGCTGAGTTATGGAAGAGAAGAAGATGGTAGGCCTGAAGATTGACAGGCACGACATTTCGGTGCCCGAAGGGACTACGGTGCTGGAGGCGGCGAGGCTGCTGGGGATAGACATCCCTACGCTGTGCCATGTGGACCTGAAAGGGACCTGTATAAAGAGTACACCGGCTTCCTGCCGCATCTGTGTGGTGGAGGTGGAGGGACGGAAGAACCTGGCGCCCGCCTGCTCTACGGAGTGCAGGGAGGGGATGGTGGTGAGAACCAGCACGCTGCGGGTGATGAACGCCCGGAAGGTGGTGACGGAACTGATCCTCTCGGACCACCCGAACGAGTGCCTTACCTGCCCGAAGTCGGGCGACTGCGAGCTGCAGAACCTGGCCCTGCGGTTCAATATACGTGAGATGCCTTTCAACGGAGGGGAGCTTTCGCCCCGCAAGCGGGAGGTTACGGCTTCCATCGTGCGCAACATGGACAAGTGTATCTTCTGCCGCCGGTGTGAGACGGTGTGCAACGAGGTGCAGACGGTAGGGGCGCTGGGAGCGGTGAGAAGGGGGTTCAATACTACGATTGCCCCGGCGTTCGACAGGATGATGTCGGAAAGCGAGTGTACGTACTGTGGGCAGTGTGTGGCGGTCTGTCCAGTAGGGGCGCTCACGGAAAGGGACCATACCAACCGGCTGGTGGAGGACCTGAGCGACCCGGACAAGGTTGTGGTGGTGCAGACGGCTCCGGCGGTACGCGCCGCACTGGGGGAGGAGTTCGGCATGCCTGCCGGTACGCTGGTTACGGGTAAGATGGTCACGGCCCTGCGGGAACTGGGCTTCGACTATGTGTTCGATACCGATTTCGCCGCCGACCTGACGGTGATGGAGGAGGGGAGCGAGATTCTGGAGAGGCTGGAGAACCACCTGCACGGCGACGCGACGAGCAAGCTGCCTATCCTTACTTCCTGCTGTCCGGCATGGGTGAACTTCTTCGAGCATTATTTCCCCGATATGCTGGATATCCCGTCGACCGCCCGTTCGCCGCAGCAGATGTTCGGGGCGGTGGCCAAGCATTACTGGGCAGGGAAGATGGGGATTCCCAGGGAGAAGCTGGTGGTGGTTTCCGTTATGCCCTGCCTGGCGAAGAAGTACGAGTGCGACCGTCCGGAGTTCCGGAGTGGGGGGATTCCTGATGTGGACTATTCGCTGTCTACACGTGAGCTGGCCCGGCTCATCAGGCGGTCGAACATTTCGCTGGAGAACATGCCCGACGGGGAATTCGATTCTCCGATGGGGGAATCGACCGGTGCCGGGGTGATATTCGGCACTACCGGAGGGGTGATGGAGGCCGCCCTGCGCTCGGTCTATGAAATCTATACGGGAAAGGTGCTGGAGGAACTGGAGTTCCGGCAGGTAAGGGGGATGGAAGGTATCCGCGAGGCGGAGGTGGATCTGGACGGCTTTAGCCTGAAGGTGGGCATCGCCCACGGACTGGGTAACGCCCGGAAACTGCTTGACGATATCCGTGCCGGAAGGAACCATTACCATGTAATCGAGATCATGGCCTGCCCGGGTGGCTGTGTGGGAGGAGGCGGACAGCCTATCCACCACGGCAATTCGGACATCCTGAGAGCCAGGGCGGAGGCGCTTTACCGGGAAGACCGGCAGAAGCCTTTGCGCAAGTCGCATGAAAACCCGTTCATCACTCGGCTTTACGAGGAGTTTCTGGGAAGGCCGCTGGGCGCAAGGTCGCATGAACTGCTGCATACACATTATTTCAACAGACGGAAGGACTGAAGGTATGGCTGAAACAAGACTAGCCTGCAACATCGTCTCCCAGGTGGAGGCGATCTGCGACAGACATCGTAACGACTCCGGGGAACTGATCAACATCCTGCATGAGGCGCAGGGGTTGCAGGGGTATCTGCCGGAAGAGATGCAACGCGTCATTGCCCGGAAGCTGGACATTCCGGTTTCGAGGGTGTATGGGGTGGTGACTTTCTATACGTTCTTTACCATGACTCCGAAGGGGAAGTACCCCATTTCGGTGTGTATGGGTACGGCCTGTTACGTGAGGGGCGGCGAGAAGCTGCTGGAGGAGCTGAAGAGGAGGCTGGGGATTGATGTGGGGGAGACTACCCCCGACGGGAAATTCTCGCTCGACTGCCTGCGCTGTGTGGGGGCCTGCGGACTGGCTCCGGTGATGATGGTGGGCGAAAAGGTGTACGGACGCCTACAGGCGGCGGATATCAAGGCTATCCTTGACGGACTGGAATAAGGCTGTGTGCCGGCCGTATAAAATTTCAGGCGCTCCGGAGGTATGTTACCGGAACGCCTGGAAGCTGCTATGGCTGTTTTCTGTTATTTGAGCAGCGTGTATTTCTTTACTGCCTGTATGGTCTTTTTGAGGATGCTTTCATTCTCGTGGTGGTGGCAGTCGTGATGGTCACACACCTGTGCGTTGTCTACCAACTTTCCGTCGAGGTAGGCCTGGGCCACTTCCTTTATTTCACCTTTGCATCCGCGTATTACCGTAATCCCGTTTTCGGACAGCTTGTTTACCGCACCCTGGCCTATGTTTCCTGCCAGCATGACGGTCACTCCCATCTCGCGCAAGGTGGATGCGATGTTCGACTTGCATCCGCAGCCTTCGGGCGATTCGACGGTTCCGGTCGATGCGATCCGGTTGTCTTCATCGGTTTCTACTATCGTGTAGTAGGCACAGTGTCCGAAATGGTCGTCTACCATGCCGTCTCTTGTAGGAATTGCTAGTTTCATGATATTTTTGATTTTTTTGTTTGGTTAGGGCGGTAAAGATACGAAAAACAGCAGATAAGTAGGGCGTAAACCGGAAGGAAATGTGCCTTGGAGAGTTGTTTTTTTCAATGAAAATGGGTTCCTTTGTAGAGTTTGTAATCTTTTAATCGGAAAAAAGTTATGATAAATCCTGTATATGCCGCAGCCCCGGACCGTTATGAAAACGGGATGAAATACCGGAGGGCCGGTAAGAGTGGTATTCTGTTGCCGGAGATTTCGCTGGGACTCTGGCATAATTTCGGTGATGTGGATACGCTGGCCGGCAGTGAACGCAAGCTGCATTACGCGCTCGACCACGGCATCACGTATATTGACCTGGCAAACAATTATGGACCTTCCTACGGGTCGGCCGAAGAGACTTTCGGTCAGGTGATGAAACGTTCGCTGGCACCGTACCGCGACGAGCTGTTCATAGCTACCAAGGCGGGACACGACATGTGGCCCGGACCCTACGGCAACTGGGGGTCGCGCAAGTCGCTGACGGCCAGTCTGGACCAGAGTCTGAAACGGATGAACCTGGATTATGTGGATATCTTCTATTCGCACCGCTATGATCCGGAAACACCGCTGGAAGAGACGTTGCAGACGCTGGTGGATATGGTACGCCAGGGAAAGGCGCTTTATGTGGGAATCTCGAAGTACCCGCCCGAGGCCGCCCGTTTTGCCTACCGGTATCTGAAGGAACGGGATGTGCAGTGCCTGCTGTACCAGGGACGGTATAACATGCTGGACCGGGCTCCGGAAGAGGCGGGGATACTGAAGGAGGCCCAGGAGAAAGGGGCCGGTTTCGTGGCCTTTTCGCCGCTGGCGCAGGGATTGCTTACCGGACGTTACCTGAACGGTATTCCGGAAGATTCGCGTATAGCGCGCGGAGGTTTCCTGAAAAAGGAGGCGCTTACGGAAGACATGCTCCGCAAGATCAGAGACCTGAACAGTCTGGCTGCACGCCGCGGACAGACGCTGGCCGAGATGGCTCTGGCCTGGCTGCTGAAAGACGGGCTGGTGACTTCGGTCATCGTGGGGGCCAGTTCGGTGGAACAGTTGGCCGATAACCTGAAGGCCTTGCGGAACACCTCGTTCGATGCCGAAGAGCTTCAGGCTATTGACACTGTCATAAAGGGATGAGACGTCAGTCCCATCCTGTAATCCGGCGGAGGTAGGCGGTGAGCTCGGCCGCCATTTTCATCTGCTGCCGGCGGCTCGGGTGATAGGATGCCCCGTAGCCGAGTGATCCGGTCTGCGGTGACATGTCGAAGCGGTATATCTCCGTGTCGCCTTCCTTTCTGCGCTCGTCGGCCACGGTATCCATGGCTTTCTTTACGTCGGCAAGCTGCTGGCCTCTCATCATGGACCCGCTGAGCAACACGATCTTGGCGTGTGGATAGTGCTGGCGGAGGCGTTTCAGGAACTGGCGGTATGCGTCGGTAAGCAGGCGCATGTCGTATTTGCCGGCGCCGGTATCGTTGGTACCCAGGTTGATACAGACTACATCGGGGGTGAACCGGCTGTGGTCCCATTCCTCCGAAGGGTCGGTAAACAGGGTCTGTTCATACATGGCGGGCAGGCAGTCGGGGCTTCCGGTTACGGGGCCGTTATAGTTACGGTAGATTCCGATGCCGGAGCGGGCCACCACCAGGTGCTGTGCGTTGAGGGCGCGGGCGGTAAGGGCCGCATAGGTGTAGTAATGGTTCTCGGTCTCGTAGGTGAACGGGTCGCGGGGATTGTCCGACTCCACACCGTAGCCGCAGGTGATGGAGTTGCCTATGAATTCGATGCGTCGTCCGGGCAACTGGGGGGCGGGGGCGAGCTTGCGTCCCTTGTCGAGGTAGAAGCCTAGGAAGGCCGGTTTGATGTGGTACCCTTCCAGTACATACATGATGCGTGCGCTGTGTACCGTATCTGCCAGTCCTTCGGCCAGCGTGACGACGGAATCGTTCTGGTATGCCGTGACACGGATGGCCGGCTGACGGTCAATCTCGACCATGAACGACCCGCTTCCACGGCGTGTCTTCATCTGCAGGGAGGTGCCTTCGAAATTGGCGGATATGGTTACTCCCGGGTAGGTGAACCGTACGGAATCGGGGTAGGTATGGCTGGTGCGTCCCATGTACACGATCTGTTCACTGCTTGCGGGGAAAAAGCTTTTTCCGGTCTGGGCCGCAGCAACGGAAAAATGGCTGCTGCCCAGGAGGGCGGCAGCCATGTATGGTAGAAGCAGTCTGCTTTTCATGAGCGGTCTCTTCAAATCAGTTGATACCCAGTTTTTTCTTCATCTCTTTTGTCAGGGCATCCTTGTGCATCAGCACGTAGATGGTCTTGGCGCGTACGAAGCTTTCCGACATGTTGAGATAACCGCCGAAGGCGTTGCGTTCCGTGCCCCAGGAGTTCTTGGTGATGTAGTACTTGGTACCGTTCTGGTCTTTGGCTATTCCGGTGAGGTGCATCAGGTGGTCGTCGGTCGTTGCGCCCGATTCATAGCCGGCCTGACGGATTTCGGGAGTCACGTTGACTTCCGGATATGGCTGCTTGAACTTGTAGATCTCTTCCAGGCGTTCGTTCGGGGCCATCTTCTCGAAGCGGGCACGGTCGGTATCCTTGAACTCGTCGATGTTTCCCACTTCCGGGTTGATGGCTACGCCGTTCTTGAAGGAGAATCCTTTTTCACTCACGTCACCGTCCCAGGCTACGGTATAGCCGCTTTCGAGGGCATGGTCGGTAGCCGCCATCATTTCATCGAGCGGAAGGTTGTACATCCGGGCGTGTTCCCAGTTGTCGGGAATCTCGACTTCGAACGGGAGGTAATAAGGCTTGTGGGTGAAGCTGGTAAGCATCACGTAGTCGTCGGGGTTGATGCCCAAGCTTTCGGCAAAGCTCTTCGGGGTATATTCCTTTCCCTTGTAGGTGAACTTTTCGGGGAGCTTGCCCATGTAGATGTCGAACAGGCTGTTGATGAGCTCCTTGTATTCGGGGCTGGCCTGGCGCAACTTCACGGCTTCCTTGCCGATGGCTGTCAGGTATCCGGCCAGTTCCTTGTGGTTATGTGTCTTGGAATCGTAATTGATGCCGCTGTACACTTCCTCGGGAACGATTCCTACCTGTTCGAAGGCGGTGAACCAGCTCGGTGAGATACTTCCCTGTCCGATATTTCCACGTCCGTGGCGCATGAAATTGTCTTCCAGCTGGTTCAGGTATTTCTGGCGTACGATGTACATCTCAGACAAGTCGTATTCGCCTTTTCCCTGACGGAGCAGTTCGGCTTCAATGAAGGAAGTGGTGGCGAAGCACCAGCAGGTTCCTGTAGAAGCCTGGTTCTTTACCGGTGTCACTTTCTGGTTGACGACGGTAGTGAAACGGTAACCGTCTTGTGCCCATAATGTTGCCGAAGCGAACAGCAGGGCGGCAAATGTAAGAGTTCTTGTTTTCATATTTTATGCGTTTTCAGTTGTTGGTTTCCTATATTGTCCTTTAGAATCCGAAGCGGTAGTCGTTCCAGTATTTGGCTGCCATTTCATCCCAGCGGAGTATAGTGGCTCCGATAAAGTCGGTGGTATAGCCGGTAAGGTAAGCCTTGGCCGCCGTTTCGCCTTCTTCCTTCAGGATGCGCTGGTAGGTAGCTTCTACCGTCGGGAGTTCGGACAGTCCTTTCTTCTCGAAGTGGAGAATGTTCTTTTCCATGATGCCGCGGGCATTTCCCCAGCGTACGGTAGCCAGCTTGTTGGCGCGGCGGTAGTGCCAGAGGGCTGCGTCTTCGCGGTAGCGGTGGTTTCCGCAGATCTTGTAGATGGCCGGCAGGTCGGTTGTACCGCAGAATATAGGTACACGCGGACTCTGTCCCGGATTGTCCATGCTGAACCAGCATACACCGCCTACGGCATCGGGAAGCCAGCTGCGGAGCTGGATGACGGTAGCGTAGGCACATTGGGGTACGGCTATGTTACGGTTGGATGTGACTGCGTTTTCGCGGATGCCGTTCAGCATCTTGATTTCATCGGGGCGCATCCAGGGGTTGGCTGCCGGACTGATGATGGTATCTGTCTTTCCTGTCTTTCTGTCCTTCTCGACGACCTTCAGGTTGCGTATGTTTTCCAGTTCGGTTCCTTCATAGGTCTGGCGGAAGAAAGCCAGCACATCGGATACGCTCAGTTTCTTTTCGGGTTTTACGCTGAAGGGAAGCTCTTCGGCGTCCATGCTCAGCTTGAGCGACGGGGCCAGGGTGCTCAGGATAAAGTATTCACGGACGCTGAAAGCCTTCATCTTTCCGGAGTAGTTGGGGCCTCCGTAGGCTTTCCAGAACTTGAACGGTTCCTTTCCGTCCCAGAGTTTCAGTTTCTTTGCCACGCTGAATACGTTTTCCGAAGCCATGTAGTTGTCTTTGTCGTCCAGATTCAGTGTACTGATACGGGGGATGTTGGCCGATACGCCCACTTCATCGTCGGGGATACGTACGGCAGCCCAGACACCGCCCACTTTGTCGGGACCTTCACCGAACACCTCGAAGTGCCATACTTCTTTCGGGTCGGCAATGGTCAGACATTCGCCGGAATCACCGTATCCGTATTCCTTGATGAGCTTTCCCATGAGGGTGATGGCTTCGCGTGCGGTGGTACAGCGCTGCAGGGCCACCCGTGCAAGCTCTTCGATGCGGAACATGCCTTTCTTGTTATAGAGGGTATCGCGTCCGCTGATGGTGGTTTCTCCCATAGCCAGCTGTTTTTCGTTCATGCAGGGATAGGCTGTATCGAGGAATGAATAGGTATGACGTGCCTGTGGAATGGTACCTTTAATCTTCAGGTTGGTCTGGTCGGTTGCCGATTCGGTATGCATGCGTCCGTCGTAAATTTCCATGATGGTATCGTTGGGATAGTCATGGGCGGGTTCGATGTTCACCCAGGTACGGTACCAGCTGTCGCAGGTATGGCTGGTGATGACGGAACCGTCGGTTGTGGCATTCCGGCCTACCATGATACTGGTACAGCAGTCCGGATCATAATGGACTGGATTTTGTGCGTTGACAAATTGCGAGAAAGCCAGTCCGATAAGAAGAATTGTGCTATAGACTTTCATGATTTTAACATTAAAATGATAACATGAGGCAAAAGTAATGAAAAAAAGTATAGAATGAACAAAGATATCGGTTAAAATAATGGTTGACTTGTGGTACGATTTATAAAAAAATTCCGGATTGTAACATAGGTGACAGAATTTTCCGTGTAGAATAGGGATATTTGCAGCGTGAAACAAGGAAAAAGGATAAACATTCTATCAAAATGCATATGGAAAAAGAAAAGATGTATGAAAGAGAAGTAGGAAAAATTGTTGCCGGCAACTATGCTGCGGCCCGTGTCTTCGCACAATACGGAATTGATTTCTGTTGTCACGGTGACACACCTCTGGAAGCTGCATGTGCCGGGAACGGAGTATCGGTAGAAGAAGTGGCTGCAGCCTTGGAAGCAGCCGGGGATGCCCGTCCGGTGGCCGGTGAGTTCGCATCGTGGCCGCTTGATCTGCTGATAGACTACATATTGAAGATTCATCACAGAGGAATCCGCAGGGAAGGTCCGGGTATACTGGAACTGCTGGAAAAGGTGGAGTCGGTGCATGGCGGCAGGCATCCGGAATTGCACGAGGTGAAAGAGCTGTTTGTGGAATCGTTGCAGGAACTTGAGCAGCACCTGCAGAAAGAAGAGAATGTGCTCTTCCCTTATCTGCTGGAACTGTTTGAGGCTTCGGAAGCCGGCCGTCCTATCGGACAGATGCATTGCGGTACGGTATCGAATCCCATCCGTGTGATGCGTATGGAGCATGAAGGGGAAGGTGACCGTTATCACCGGGTAGCCGGTTTGACAGACAATTTTACGGCTCCGGATGACGGATGCGCAAGCTACCGACTTGTCATGCAGCAGCTGAAGGAATTTGTAGACGCACTCTATGAGCATATCCATCTGGAGAATAACATTCTGTTCCCGAAGGCTGTGGAGCTGGAACGGAAATGGGTAAGAGTCTGCTGATGCGGAAGCGGAACCTTGAAGTCCGGTAACAGGACAGAAAGATATAATTCATAAAAAACGCCCCGATTCATGTCGGGGCGTTTTTTTATGGGTTTTCAATGTCATTTGATTTCGAATTCCTCAGTCATGTCTATCTCTTCACCTTTCTCGTTATAGAATTTGTATTCCAAGAAGGCGAGGTTCTGGTTGGGAATCACTTTGATGCCGAATCCATACTTCATCTGCCATTTGCGTTTCAAGGATACGATGCCTTGATTGACATAGGCCGCTACATAAGGATGGATGTGCAACGTAAATTTCTTTACCTTCAGCTTGTTGACCAGGTAGTCAATTTTACTTTCCAGGGTATCTGTAAACAGGATGGAAGGTTTGATCTTGCCTTTACCGAAGCAGGTAGGACAGTCTTCGTCGGTCTTCACGTCCATAGCCGGACGTACCCGCTGGCGGGTTATCTGCATCAGGCCGAATTTGCTCAGCGGGAGGATGTTATGTTTCGCCCGGTCCTTCTGCATGTTCTGGCACATGCGTTCATAGAGTTTCTGGCGGTTTTCGGCAAGGTTCATGTCGATGAAGTCGACCACGATGATACCTCCCATATCTCTTAACCGAAGCTGGCGTGCCAACTCATCGGCAGCGCCCAGATTGACGTCGAGTGCATTGGCTTCCTGACCATTGGCCGATTTGGAACGGTTGCCGCTGTTCACGTCGACTACGTGCAGGGCTTCGGTATGCTCGATGATCAGATAGGCTCCGCTCTTGTAGGAGACGGTCTTTCCGAATGACGACTTGATCTGTTTGGTAATGGCAAAGTTGTCGAAGATGGGAAGCTGACCTTTGTAGAGTTTGACAATATTCGTCCGTTCGGGGGCGATCAACGCTACATAATCTTTTACTTCGTTGTAAACGGCTTCGTCGTTTACATAAATATTTTCATACGAGGGGTTGAACAGGTCGCGCAGCATGGCTACGGTACGGCTTGTCTCTTCGTATACCAGTGAAGGCAGTTTGGTGGCCTTCTGTACTTTTGTGATGGTTTCTTCCCAATGTTTCAGCAACACTTTCAGCTCGGCGTCCAGCTCGGCCACACGTTTCCCTTCGGCTACGGTACGTACGATGACCCCGAAGTTTTTGGGCTTGATGCTTTGGAGCAGCTGTTTGAGGCGGGCGCGCTCTTCGCCCGACTTGATTTTCTGAGACACGGAAACCTTATCGTTGAAAGGGATGAGTACAAGATAGCGTCCGGCGAACGAGAGTTCGCAAGTGAGACGCGGTCCCTTGGTCGAAATAGGTTCCTTGACAATCTGCACGATGACTTCCTGTCCCTGCTGCAGAACGGATGTTATGGCTCCGTCCTTGTCGATGTCGGGCAGCATGGAAGCTTTCGCCATCGGGTACAGTTTCTTTTTGTCGCTGACAACTTGTTTCAGATACTTCTGGTAAGAGTGGAATTGAGGTCCCAGGTCCAAGTAATGAAGGAAAGCGTCTTTTTCGAAGCCCACATCAACGAAACAGGCATTCAGTCCCGGCATCAGTTTACGGACTTTTCCCAGGTACATGTTGCCTACCGAGAAGGAAAGATTCCGCTCCTCTTTCTGGAATTCAACCAGGTTCTTGTCTTCAAGAAGGGCTATGGAGATCTCTTTGGGCTGTACGTCTACAACTAATTCGCTTGTCACTTGTTACTTAGGTTTAATGTTAATGAAAATAATCATCACGGAGGGCATGAGTTGCAACCATGTCTGGAATGACAGTGCCGCCTTGTTTCCTCTGTGGTGAATTCAAGACTATACACAAAGAACAAACTTGAAAGACTATCGAAAAGCTCTTTGCAAGTTTGTTCTTTATTGAAGTCGGACAGACTAACAATTATTTTTTGCTTTTATGTCTGTTCTTTCTCAGTCTTTTTTTACGTTTGTGAGTAGACATTTTATGTCTTTTTCTTTTCTTTCCGCTTGGCATAGCTTCAAAAATTTTATTAGGTTAATACTAAATGTTAATTATTTTTTTACTGAAAGAGTAAATGTCTTAGCTGGTTTGAATGCCGGAATATTGTGTTCCGGGATAATGATGGTAGTATTTTTTGAGATGTTCCGTGCCGTTTTCTGAGCTCTTTTCTTGACGATGAAACTACCGAAGCCGCGGAGGTATACATTCTCATCTTTAGACAAAGACCCTTTGACTGAATCCATGAATGCTTCCAGGGTCGTTAATACTGTCTGTTTGTCAATACCTGTGTTTTTAGCAATTTCGTTTACGATATCTGCTTTAGTCATTGCTCCTAATAATTATTGTTATACGTTATCTTAATTTTTTGGACTGCAAATATATAGCTTTTCTTGCTCTTTAAGAAATTTCTCACAGACAAATTTTATAAAAAAGTATGAAGCTCATCGATAAAAGCCCTATTTTTGCAGGCAGTTACAGCAGTTTTACATTTTAAAATAATAGGAATTGGATGGCATCTTTCGGAGTACGTATAATGGAATGGTATAAGGAAAACGGGCGCGATCTGCCCTGGAGAAATACAAAAGATCCTTATAGGATCTGGGTCTCGGAAATCATCCTGCAGCAGACCCGGGTAGCTCAGGGATATGATTATTACTGCAGGTTCATCCGGCGTTTTCCCGACGTGAATTCCTTGGCCGAGGCCGGTGAAGACGAGGTGATGAAGTACTGGCAGGGACTGGGGTATTATTCGCGCGCCCGGAACCTGCATGCCGCCGCCCGTGAAATAGCCGGAAAGGGGTATTTCCCCGATACGTACGAAGAAGTGCGCAGGCTGAAAGGGGTGGGTGACTATACGGCCGCCGCCATCTGTTCATTCGCCTTCGGACTGCCTTGTGCGGTGGTGGACGGAAACGTGTACCGGGTGCTTTCCCGCTGGATGGGGATAGACATGCCGGTAGATTCGGTGAAAGGGAAGAACTACTTCCGGGAACTTGCCGAAGAACTGCTGGTAAAGGAAGATCCGGCCTTGTACAACCAGGCGATCATGGATTTCGGGGCGCTGCAATGTACGCCCTCGTCGCCGTCCTGCATGTTCTGCCCTTTGTCGGACTCATGTGTGGCCCTTCAGAAGGGATGGGTGGACCGCCTCCCCGTGAAACAGCATAAAACGAAAGTTTCGGAACGTTTTTTCACTTATCTGTTCATTATTTCGGGCGACTTTACGTTTATACATAAGAGGACCGGAGATGATATCTGGAAAAACCTTTATGAAATGCCGCTGATGGAAACCGCTGCACTGCCCGAAGAAGAAAACCTGTCGGGGTCCGAGGAATGGAAAAGACTTTTTGAAGGGTGTACGGTACTGCGGACCGGCCTGGTGGAGAAGAATGTGAAGCACGTCCTATCACACCGGGTGATACATGCCTCCTGCTATGAAGTGGAAATACGTGAGGGGGATATGATATGCGGTCCGTACCGGAAAGTGCTGACAGCAGATTTACATAAATTTCCGGTATCGCGTTTGGTTTCTCGTTTTTTTTCTTTAATTTTGAAACCCAATAAATAGAATTAGAAAGATTATGTCATTAAACAAAGTTCAGTTGATCGGAAATGTGGGTAAAGACCCGGATGTGAGATATTTGGACAGTGGAGTGGCTGTAGCCACTTTCCCGCTGGCGACGACAGACCGCGGATATACGCTGGCTAACGGCACGCAGGTACCCGAACGTACCGAGTGGCACAACATCGTATTGTGGCGCGGACTGGCCGAGACAGCCGAAAAATATGTTCATAAAGGCGACAAGCTCTATATTGAAGGCAAAATCCGTTCACGGTCTTATGACGACCAGAACGGTATCAAGCGTTATGTGGTTGAGATCTTTGCAGACAATATGGAAATGTTGACCCCACGCCAGGCACAGCAGGCACCCGCTTCCCAGCCTCAGCCTTCTGTACAGCCCCAGCCGCAACCTTCAGTGCAGACGCCGGCATCTGACGCTTCGGATGACCTGCCTTTCTGAGTAATTTGATGTTTAACTAAATTTTATTTCCTTGGACCCTGACTCGTATTTATCTTTTTGGCAGAATCTGTGTGACGGAGTAACCGTCACTCCTCCTACCGCAGGAGCTGTCGTAGCTATTATTCTGGCGGCTGTTTTACTGTATGCTTCCGGTTTTGTTTCGGCATCCGAAATAGCGTTCTTTTCCTTGTCGCCATCCGACCTGAGCAAGATTGACGGAGAGGAACATCCGTCGGATTCGCGTATCAAGGCATTGCTCGGTGATTCGGAATATTTACTGGCAACCATCCTTATATCCAATAATTTTGTTAATGTAACCATTATCATGCTGTGCAATTATTTCTTTGCCAGTGTGATTGACTTCGGGAATGCCCAGGTACTGGAATTCCTGCTGATAACGGTTGTGCTGACTTTCCTGCTGCTGCTTTTCGGTGAGATCATGCCGAAAATCTATTCGGCGCAGCACACGCTTTCTTTCTGCCGCAAGGCAGCTCCGGTCATCTACTTTCTCCGCTGGGTATTCAAACCGGTATCGGCGCTGCTTGTACACTCCACTTTTCTGATCAACCGTCTGGCCCAGAAGCAGAAAGCCCCGAACATTTCGGTGGATGAGCTTTCACAGGCGTTGGAGCTGACCGACAAGAATGAAATTTCGGAAGAAAGCAATATGCTGGAAGGGATAATCCGTTTCGGGGAAGAGACGGCGAAAGAGGTTATGACTTCCCGCCTGGATATGGTGGACCTGGATATTGACACATCGTTCAGTGACGTATTGAAATGTGTGGTAGACAATGCATATTCGCGGATTCCGGTCTACAAGGAGTCGCGTGACAACATAAAGGGTATCCTGTACATAAAGGATCTGCTTCCTTATGTGGATAAGGGCGCTGACTTCAAGTGGCAGAACCTGATACGCCCTGCCTATTTTGTTCCGGAGACGAAAATGATCGATGACCTGCTCCGTGATTTCCAGAAAAACAAGATACACATTGCCATTGTGGTCGATGAGTTCGGCGGCACATCGGGTCTTGTCACCATGGAAGACATCATAGAAGAGATTGTGGGTGAGATAAACGATGAGTATGATGATGAGGAACGTACCTACGTGAAACTTTCGGAAGGTGTCTATATCTTTGAGGGAAAGACCTTGCTCTCGGATTTCTACAAGGTACTGGATATCGATGCCGACGAATTTGAGCGTGTGGCGGGTGATGCGGATACATTGGCCGGCCTGCTGCTGGAGCTTAAAGGAGAATTCCCGGTGCTGCATGAAGTCATCAATTACAATAATTACCGTTTTGAGGTATTGGAGATGGATGCCCGCCGTATTGTAAAGGTGAAGGTGGTAGTGAATCCTGTCAAGCCGGAGGTAAAGAAGGAGAAATGATATGCCTTTGTTGAAGAAGTGGGAGTGTGACGGCGGGACATTTGCCGTATGGCAGGTGCTGGAACAGGCCGGTGAATTGCGTTCCATGCTGCTTTCTTCCCTTCCGTACGACAGTGAATTGGCCTGTTTGAGGGCTGATTCGCGGAAGATGGAGTATCTGGCCGTAAGGGTGTTATTGAAGCATCTGTGTGGTGGGGAGGAAAAGCGGATAGGACATTATCAGTCGGGCCGTCCTTATCTGGATGACCGTTCTTTTTCCGTTTCCATATCGCATACCAGAGGTTATGTGGCCGTAGGGATACATCCGACCGACCGGGTGGGGATAGACATCGAGTATTTTTCAGATCGGGTGAACAAGATTGTGCCGCGTTTTATACGTGATGACGAACCGGCACCTACCGTTTGCCAGAGACTGCTGCACTGGTCGGCTAAAGAAACGATGTACAAGCTGATGGATGAGCCGGAAGTCGATTTTAAGGAACATCTGCGTATTATGCCTTTCCCGCTCCACGATGAGGGGATGATGAGGGCCTCTGAATTCCGTACTCCATGGCATTACGCTTTCGGAATACACTATTGGGTCCATCCGGATTTCGTATGTACGTGGAGTGTCTTGCCCCGTTAACTGTTTTCCTTGTTCTTCTGTAGCGTAAAGACAAATTCCAGTCCGCCTTTCGGATTATTTTTCGCGAAAATGGTTCCTCCATGGAAGAGGACGGCATTCTTGACGATGGCCAGTCCCAGTCCGGTTCCTCCGAGTTTGCGTGAGCGTCCTTTGTCTACCCTGTAGAAACGTTCGAACAGGCGGTTCAGATGTTCTTCCGCAACTCCTACACCGGTATCGGAGAAACTGAAATAATAACATTTTTCATCTTCCCGGAAACAGTCGATTGTGATTTGTACTCCTATGCCGGCATAAGCGATGGCATTGTCGGTCAGGTTGCGGAATATGGAATATAGCAGTGAGCTGTTTCCCAGAATGGTCAGGTTTTGCGGTAATTTGTTGACTACCGTCATCTGTTTCTCTTCCAGTCCCATTGCCACTTCGTTCAGCATGTTGGCTACAATCTGGCTGATGTTTACTTTTTCTTTTTCTACCAGGTTAGGTGCTTCATCCATCCGGGTGAGGACTGAAATGTCTCTGAGCAGGAATGTCAGTCGGTTACTTTGTGCATAACTGCGTTCCAGGAAGCTTCTCATGGTCGCTTCGGGAAGATTCTTGTTGTTCAGTATCGTTTCGAGGTATCCCTGTATGCTGCTTACCGGAGTTTTCAGTTCGTGTGCGATATTCTGCGTGAGCTGCCGTTTGAGACGGGCCTGTTCTTCTTCCTGTGTCACGTCGATAATGGAGATTTCGAACGAATGGTCCTGGAAGATAATACATTCTACCGAGAAGGAGCGGCCGTTCTTGTCGATGTGGAGAGCCAGTCTTTTCTCTTCTTTTCCGCTGTTCTGGTTCTTGTCCAGAAAATTCTTGATAGGGGCAAATTCCGCTATGTCGAATACCTCTTCGGTAGACCCGAGATTATGGTCGGAGATGGTATTGGCATATTGGGTAAAGAGGTCGTTTACCAGAATCTCATTCCTTTCTCTGGTAAATTCTCCCAGTCCTTCGTGGGAAGTCTGCAGGTGTGATATCAGTTTTTCACGTTCTATATAGAGAGCTTCTTTGGCTTTATGCAGGCGTTTGTAGATGGTTATGATGTGCTGGCAGATTTCTCCCAGTTCATTTTTGGGAAATCTTTCCAGAATATCCATGTCGATCGGTTCGTTATGGTCGGCCTTGTAGGCAAAACGTTGGAGCTGTGTGATGGATTTTCCAAGTTTACGGGTATAGCGGTAAAAGATGGAAATGATCAGCAGGTTGACTACTAGGGTGAACCAAAGGTATCTGGAGTCCACTTTCAGGTGTTCGCTCATACTCAGGTTATAGGGGAGTGCCGAGCGTATGACCAGTTGTTTCTTGGGAAAGTATTGGGCCGAATAGAAGAAATCTTCACCTTCCACCGTTTCCGAATGACGGTTTATCGCGTATCCGCTTCCATATGACAAGGCTTCCTGTACTTCCTTGCGGGAAATATGGTTCGGGAAGTTGCTTACATCCCTTTCCGTATTGTCGTATATGACCCTACCGTCGGGTTCTATCAGAGTGACACGCAGATTGGGTATCATGTGCATAGCTACGAAATTCTGCATTGAATCAATGTTTTCCGTTCCTGTAATCGACAGGAAATCATACAGCAGGACATTGTAGTTCTGGAGTTGGGTATTCAGCAGGTCGCACTTGTATTCCTTCTCTCGTTGGTACTGGAAAGTCATGAAACATACGGTTACAGCTATGAACAGGAGCATGACCGTAAGGAACAGCCGGCGGCTGAAAGGTAACAGGCGGTACGTTAGCTTTGTCATGATGGGGAAAGTCTGGTTTATTCACATTCGAAACAATAGCCGTATCCCAGACGGGTTACGATATATTTCCCGTATTCACCGATTTTCTTGCGCAGGCGGGTGATGTTTACATCGATGGTACGGTCAAGCACATATACCTCATCATTCCATACCTTAGCCAGGATATCTTCGCGTGAGAACACACGGCTCTGGTTCTGTACCAGCAGCAGCAGGATTTCAAACTCTTTCTTGGTAAGCGATACTTCGTTTCCGTCTATGGTCACTTTTTTCTGCGGAACATTGATGACCAGCCCTTTGTATTGGAGCTGTTCTTCTTCCTTGATATGCACGGAAGCCGTCCGGCGCAGTACGGCCTTTACACGCATGATGACTTCACGGAGGGAGAACGGTTTTGAAATATAGTCGTCGGCTCCCAGGTTGAAACCGGTGATGGTATCGTTTTCGGTATCTTTGGCCGTAATGAAAATGATAGGGATATCGGCCGTATCTTTGTTGTTTTTCATCATACGTGCCATTTTAAATCCGGAAATTTCTCCCATCATGACATCCAGCAGCAACAGGCTATATTGTGTAAGGTCCATTTTGAGGGCTTCTTCGGCCGAGTTGGCGGTATCCACTCTGTAACCTTCCATTTCAAGATTGAACTTTAGAATTTCGCAGAGGTCGTCTTCGTCGTCTACAACAAGAATACGGTAATCGTTCATAATTATTCTGTTTTTTGTTTTCTGCAAAAATCGTAGATCTTTATTTCGCCGCTATGAAATATGTATTACAAAAGGGTTACAATGCGGGGCGTGTGAATTCTCCGCAGAGACAATGGCCCATTTCATAGCGTACTTCCTGTGGGCTGAGTCCGTGTCCGAGCAGGAACATCAGCTTGGTCAGCACACATTCTACCGTTGCGTCGTATCCGCTGATTACACCGGCATCGAGCAGGTGAAGTCCGGTTTCGTAACGTGCCATCTCCACCATACCTGTCTGACATTGTGTTATGTTGACTATGACGATGCCGCGGTCGGTCGCTTCTTTCAGCAGGCGGATAAACCATTCCTTCTGTGGGGCGTTCCCCGATCCGAAGGTCTTCAGCACTACAGCCTTCAGTCCGGGAGTATGCAGGATGGTATTGACCAGTTTCTCCTGGATTCCGGGGAAGATGGTAAGCACTAGTACATTGGTGTCGAATACGTAATGCGGATGCAGAGGCAGGTTATTTTTTGCCTTCAGAATCCGGTCGTATTCATATTTGATGTGGATACCTGCTGTAGCCAAAGACGGGTAGTTGTATGAGCGGAACGCATTGAAGTTTTCAGCATTTATTTTAGTGGTACGGTTACCTCTCAGCAGTTGGTTCTCGAAAAAGATGCAGACTTCGGGCACTACGGCTGTGCCGTCGGGATGTTTGGCGGCGGCAATTTCAATGGAAGTTATCAGGTTTTCTTTTCCGTCGGTACGGAGAACCCCGATGGGTAGCTGGCTTCCGGTAAGGATGACGGGCTTGCTCAGGTTTTCGAGCATGAAGCTCAGTGCCGATGCCGTATAAGCCATGGTGTCGGTACCGTGAAGGATTACGAAACCGTCGAAATTGTCATAATTGTAATGGATGATCTTTACAAGTTTTGCCCACAATGGAGGTTCCATGTCGGACGAGTCGATGGGAGGGGTGAACTGATAGGAAGCGATGCGGTAATTGAAGCGTTTCAGCTCAGGAACGTTTTCTTCGAGCTGGTCAAAATTAAAGGCTTCCAAAGCCCCGGTTTCGGGGTTTTCGATCATTCCGATAGTTCCTCCGGTGTATATTAACAAAACGGAAGGGAAGTCAGGTTCAATTATATTCATAATGCATTGTTTGCTGACAAAGTTAGTCTAAATTATTGGTTATATGAAATATTTGTCAGAAAAAGACTCTTCGGTTCATTGAAAAACAAAAAAAGAAGGCATTGTTTTGTTTCCTTTGAATAAATATGAGATTCAAATACGACAAAACATGCCTTCTGATGTTTATATATTGATTGATGCTGTTTACGAATTCAGGGCTTCTTTCAGTCGGTCGACAGCTTTTGCCGCATCTCCTTTTTCCTCCTCCAGCAAGGTTACGAATTTGCTTCCGATAATACATCCGGCTGCGTGTGAAGCTGCAGCCTCATAGGTCTGTTTGTTTGAGATGCCGAAACCGATCATACGCGGATTTTTCAGGTTCATGGCCTCTATCCGGCGGAAATAAGCCTGTTTCTGTTCATTGAAGTCTTTCTGTGCTCCGGTCGTGGCGGCTGAAGAAACCATATAGATAAACCCGTCGGTATGTCCGTCGATGTTTCGGATACGGTCTTCACTGGTTTCGGGTGTGATCATCATGATGACACGTAGCCCGTATTTGTCGGATATGGGTTTATATTCTTCCATGTAGTCCTTGTATGGAAGGTCGGGGATGATCATGCCGTCGATTCCACATTCCTGGCAGCTTTTGCAGAAGTTGTCGAAACCGTATTGCATGATCGGGTTAAGGTATCCCATCAGAATCAGGGGGATGGTTGTCGTCTGCCGGATATCCTTGAGCTGGCCGAACAGTTTACGCAAGGTCATACCGTTTTTCAGTGCATGTACGGATGCGTCCTGGATGACCGGTCCGTCGGCCATCGGATCACTGAAAGGTATACCTATTTCAATCATGTCGATACCTTTTTCTTCCAGTGTCCGGATAGTCTGGGCAGTGCCCTCGAAAGTAGGGGTGCCTGCACAGAAGTAAAGTGAAAGTATATTGTTTTTTTTCCGGTTGAATAATTCATTGATACGGTTCATAGTGCTGATGTTTTGAAGTTCTTGATAAATGTTTTCAATGTCTTTATGTCTTTGAGTGCTGGAGACGTTTCGAATCCGCTGTTCAGATCGATACCCGCCCATCGGGGATGATTGAACTGTTTCAGGTCGTCCAGGCTGTCGGGATTGAGTCCACCGCTTAGGATGAACGGGATTTCTCCTTGGTATTCTGCCAGCAGATCCCAGTTGAATTTCTTTCCGGATCCCCCATAGCTGCTGCACGGGGTGTCAAACAGGAAATAGTCGCAACAGGTAGTGTAAGGACCGGTCTTCTGCAGGTCATTTACATTTTCCAGTGAAAAAGACTTGATGATTTTGTATCCTTTTTCCTGCAACCTTCTGCACATTTGGGGAGTTTCATTTCCATGCAGCTGGATGATGTCCAGTTTCATGTTATCTCCTTGGCGGAGGATATATTCATAGGATGAATTGACAAACACCCCTACGCGTTTCACCGATTCCGGGAGATAGGCAGGCGGAGAGGATACGAAACGGGGGGAGCGTTCATAAAAGATGAATCCCATCCAGTCGGCTCCCGATGCTTCTACAGCCCGGATATTGTCCGGATCTCTCATACCACAGACTTTGACTAGCATGATTCTATTCCTTTTATAAAATTCCGTAATGTTTCTCCGGGATCGGGGGTCTTCATGAAGGATTCTCCTATCAGGAATCCCCGGAAACCGGCTTTTCTGAGTTGTACGATGGTTTCCGGACTGGAAATTCCGCTTTCCGAAACCAGCAGCATGTCTTTGGGTAGCTTTTCTGCCAGGCGGAACGAATTTTCCACATCGGTGTGGAAGGTTCCCAGGTTACGGTTGTTTACGCCTACCATGTCTACAAATTCATTTACATGCCCTAATTCACTTTCCTGATGGATTTCCAGCAGTACTTCCAGGTTCAGTTCGTGCGCCTTCTGTGCCAGTGTACAACATTCACCGGTTTCCAGACAGGCGGCAATCAGTAACACGGCATCGGCACCGGTTGCCTTGGCCTGCAGGAGCTGGTAGTCGCAGAAGATGAAATCTTTTCTCAGAATCGGAATGTCGACTGTAGGACGGGCTGTCTTGATATCTTTCAGGGAGCCGCCGAAGAACTGGCTGTCGGTCAGTATGGAAAGGGCCGAAGCTCCGGCCGTCTGGTAGCTGTGAGGTATGACGGCAGGATCACCTTCCTGCTTGATCCAGCCTTTTGAAGGCGAGCGGCGTTTGAATTCGGCGATGATGCCGGAAGGTGAAGAGGCCAGACTTGATTTCATGCTGCGCAGTTTCTGACAGTCGGAACAGTGGGCTTCAAGGAAGTCGTATGATACGACTTCCTGCTGCCGGGCTATTTCCGTACGTTTATGCTCCATGATTTCAGTTAATATATCTTTCTTGTCCATGATTCTTTTGTTTTTGTGTAAATAAAGGTTAGCTGTTCAATTCAACGAATTTCTTGAATGCTTTCCATGCTTTTCCGCTTTCCAGTGATTCTTTGGATATCCCGATACATTCATCAATGGTTTTCCCCGGTTCCATTGCCTGGATGGCGAAAGAAGCGTTTATGAGCACACATTCGGTCTGTGACCGAGTTGCCCGGTTCTGCAGGACGGCATCGAAAATCTGTGCCGCTTCTTGTGGGGTATCGCCTCCATACAGTTCATGGCTTTTGGCCATTGAAAAGCCCAGGTCGGTAGGGGTATAGATGGTTTCGTACAGATTGGTCATGACCTTGAATTCACTGGTCATTGAAATTTCGTCATAACCGTCCAGACTGTTTACTACCGCAAATCCGATACCCAGCTGCCGTAATGTGTTTGAGTACAGGCGGATTTGGGCCAGATCGGCAACTCCTAATAACTGGTAGGCGGGCAGACACGGGTTGATCAGCGGGCCGAGCAGGTTGAACAGGGTACGTACCTGTATGGCCTTACGTACCGGTGCCACGTATTTCATGGCAGGATTGAAAAGAGGGGCATGCAGGTAGGCCATGTTACATTCTTCGATGGAGCGGACCAGTTTCTTTTCATCGTTGGTGAACTTTACTCCGTGTTGTTCCATCACGTTGCTGGCACCGCTGACCGAAGTCGCACCGTAATTTCCGTGTTTGGCTACGTGATAACCGGCGCCGGCTACTATGAAACAGGCGCAAGTTGAAATGTTGAAGGTGTTTTTTCCGTCGCCTCCGGTTCCTACGATGTCAATCGGCTTATAGGCGTCGAGGTTGACGGGAATACGGGTTTCGAGCAGTGCTTTCCTGAATCCGATGATTTCATCCACTTTTGCCGAACGCATCTGGTAGACGGTCAGTAGGGCAGCTATCTGCACTTCGTTATAATTGCCTGAAGTTATGTTCTGCATCAAGCTATATGCTTCGTCTTGTGTCAGCTCTTCATGGTTGAAGAGTCTTGTAAGTATCTCTTTCATAATGATAGTTCCTGTTAATGGTTTAACCAGTTTTTGATGATTTGTCTGCCGTCGGGGGTGAGGACAGATTCCGGATGGAACTGGATACCCCGTATGTCGTATTCTTTATGACGCAGTGCCATGATATAGCCTTGTTTGCTGGTTGCAGTAATTTCGAGGCAGTCGGGCAGTCCGTCGGTGTCGACAACCCATGAGTGGTAATGCCCGACCAGAATTTCACGGGGCAGATTCTCGAAGAGATAATCGTCGGCGACTATCTTTATTGTACTTTGTATTCCATGCAACACATGGTCGAGGTTGGTCAGCTTTCCGCCGAACACTTGTCCGATAGCCTGCTCTCCGAGGCATACTCCCAATATCGGTTTTTTACCTGCATAGGTACGGATAACGTCAAGCAGCAGACCGGCTTCTTCCGGGATACCCGGTCCCGGTGACAATAGGATCTTGTCGAATTTTTCAAGTTCGTCCAGTTTGAATTTGTCGTTGCGCAGAACAGTAACCTCACATCCCAGTTCCTTGACCAGATGCCTAAGGTTGTATGTAAATGAATCGTAATTATCGATGATGACAATTTTCATGATTGTATTTGTATTATGATCGGTTTAGATTGTTTCTGCCAGTAAAATGGCTTTTTTTAGTGCTCCCAGTTTGTTGTTTACTTCCTGCAGCTCATTTTCTTCGTTGCTCAGGGCTGTAATACCGCCTCCGGCCTGGAACCAGAGTTCGTTGTTACGGCTGACGAAAGTACGGATGGTGATTGCCTGGTTCAGGTTGCCGTTCAGTCCGATGAAACCGATACAGCCTCCATATGCTCCACGGCAATGCGGTTCTATTTCGCTGATCAGCTGCATAGCGCGTATCTTTGGGGCTCCGCTCAATGTTCCTGCCGGGAATGTGTCGATAAAAGTCTTGATGGGGTTGGCTCCGTTGTCCAATGTTCCGCTGACACGGCTTACCAGATGGATTACATGGCTGTAATATTGCGGTTCCTTATAGAATTCTACGTGAGTGTTGTGGCAGTTGCGGCTCAAGTCGTTCCGGGCCAGGTCAACAAGCATTACATGTTCTGCATTCTCTTTCGGGTCGGCCAGTAATGTTTCAGTCAGTTTCTTGTCTGTCTCCTTGTCACCGCTGCGGCGGGTTGTCCCTGCAATCGGGTCTATGGTTGCACATCCATCCTCAATCTTACAGTGGGTTTCGGGTGATGACCCGAAAATGCGGAAACCGCCGAAATCGAAATAGAACAGGTATGGAGACGGGTTGATGCTTCTCAATGCACGGTACAGTGTAAAGTCGTCGCCTTGGAATTTCTGGATGAAACGCCGTGACAGGACTATCTGGAATACGTCTCCGCGCAAGCAGTGGGCGATACCTTTCCTTATGTTGGCCTTGTGTTCGTCGTCAGTCAGCGGACTGGTGGTGTTTCCTACGGCATGGAACCGGTAAGTAGCATAGTTACGGTTGTTTATCGCTTTCTCTATTTCATTGATATGGCTCGGCTCCTGATCGTTCTGCATTTCAATAAGCACCATTTCATTCTTGAAATCGTTGAAAACGATCAGGTATTTATATAAGATATAAAGGATATCCGGTGCATCGTTACGGAATTCTCGGCTGTCCTTGATCGGTATATTTTCAAAGTAGTGTACTGCATTGAATGTCGTATATCCGTAAAGTCCGCAGTATCTGGCGTATTCTCCTTCCACATGAAAGCAGGCCAGGAATTTGTTGATGGCGTCTTCTACGCGGAATGTTTCTGTAAGAGGTTCCTTTTCATGGGTGCCGTCGGGGTAAGTGTAGGTAACAATACCATGGCTGACGCTTATGTTGGCAATCGGGTTCAGTCCGATGAAAGAACGGTTGTTTTCACTTCCGTGATAGTCGGAGCTTTCCATTAATGCACTTTGTACAAACAGGTCGCGTACCTTCAGGTATGTACTTACCGGAGTATGCAGGTCGCCCAAAATCAGTTTCTGGGCAGTTGTATATGAATATGTTTTCATGTGGGTAATCATTTATAATAGTTAAGATAAGTTTCGATATCCTTGTCTCCACGTCCGGATACCGTAAGTACGACAATGTCTGTCGGTTTGAACTTTACTTTATCGAGTGCTGCCAGGGCATGGGCCGATTCCAGTGCCGGAATGATTCCTTCAAGCCGGGTCAGTTCGTATGCCGCCTTTACTGCTTCATCGTCGTTGATGGCAAAGACTGAGGCTCTGTGCTGTTTGGCCAGGTTGGCGTGCATCGGTCCGATACCCGGATAGTCGAGCCCTGCCGAAATGGAATATGGCTCGGTGATCTGTCCGTCTTCATCCTGAATGATCAAAGTCTTTGATCCGTGTATGATACCCAATTTTCCTAATTGGATGGTTGCAGCCGACATACCTGTTTCAATACCTTTTCCACCGGCTTCGGCCAGCACTATCTTTACACGTTCATCATCAATGTAATGATAGATTGTTCCGGCAGCATTGCTGCCTCCTCCTACACAGGCGAACAGGTAGTCGGGATAATCTCTTCCTTCATGTTCTACCAGCTGTTTCTTGATTTCTTCGCTGATGACAGACTGAAGACGGGCAACCATATCCGGATAAGGATGTGGACCTACGGTTGATCCGATGACGTAATAAGTATTTTCCGGATGGCAGCACCAGTCGCGGATAGCTTCGTTCGTAGCGTCTTTCAGCGTCATATTACCCGAAGTTACGGCTTCTACCTTAGCTCCTAGCATTTTCATCTTTTCTACATTTACGTGCTGGCGGGCTACATCGGTTTTACCCATGTATACTACACATTCCATATTCATCAAGGCGCAGACGGTAGCTGTAGCTACACCGTGTTGTCCTGCTCCGGTCTCGGCAATGATCCGTGTCTTTCCCATCCTGCGTGCCAGCAGTATCTGTCCGATAGCATTGTTGATCTTATGTGCTCCGGTATGGTTCAGGTCTTCTCTCTTGAGATAGATTCTGCATCCGTATTTTTCGGAAAGCCGCTGAGCCAGGTAGAGTGGGGAAGGACGTCCTACGTAGTCTTTCAGCAATTGGGCGAATTCTTTCTTGAAATCGTCACTTTCCAGTACTTTAAGGTATGCGTCTTGCAGATCTTTTACACACTGATGAAGGATTTCCGGAATATACGCTCCGCCGAAATCTCCGTAATAGCCGTCTTGGTTTACCTGATACGTTTTCATAAGTCTTAATTTGTATTTTGAATTGATTATTTCATTAATAAATGGTAAAAAAATAAAGGCTGTCGTAAGTACGACAGCCTTTTAATATCTTAATTGTATATACATGACTGATTGCCTTACGACTTTGGAAGTAGTAAGTGGCGCCACCAGAACAATGTATTTACAAATGAATTTGTCATATTAATAGTACTTTGTTGATTGTTTGATGCAAATATACATGGATTTTTTATAAATTCAAATATTATGGCAATTTTTTTATGATTTTATTGTCATGGTATTTTTGAGTTTTCCAAAATGTTTCCGGTATTACATATATTTCTTCTTCCATATTTCATATGGTTTCTTCAGTGAATCAGGGGCATAGCTGTACCATGCATATCCGTTACGGCGTTCGTGTCCTATTTCTGCCAAGGTCTTGCATGGTATGCCGTCACGGTCACAGAAGAACGGCTCTTCTGTCTTCAGGTCGTAGAACCTTGCCCAGATAGGGGCGGCCTGATTGTCGCTAACCACTTTGGTATCCCGTATCCCGTTTTTGTCGGTATACCTTTCCAGACGTATTCCATGGATCTGGTGTTTGTCGAACCATTCCATAGCTCCGTTTATGGAGGCTTTTATCCGTTCATTCGGGTTGGGTATTTCCATCAGCAGCTTAACGAGTGATGCACTTTCCGCCGAACAGAAAGAAGCAAGTTCAAAAGAACGTGCGGGGGCCGGCTGTAATGTTTCCGGGTCATACTGTTGACACCATATGGTAGGTTTCCCGTTTACAATAATCTGTGTATTGAGTATACATTCGATTCCTTTGTCGAAAGCTTTTGACAGACGTGCCTTCATGTCGTCATCAATCAGTATGTCGAAAGGAGCCACTTCATCACGCAGGTCTCGGATAATGCGTAAGGTCTGTACCATGGCATTGTCATTATACGTGATATTTTTCTGATATCCCCGGTTTTCGGGCCAGAACTGTGGCCATCCTCCGTTGTCATATTGTCCGCTCAGCATAAATTCCACACCTTTCAGAAATGCTTCCTTGTATTGTTCGTCTCCGGTGGCACGGAACATCTTTGCCAGATAAGTCATTTCGGTAATTGTGGCGTCATTGTCTGTTGTCGAGTCATTCCTGTTGTTCTTGTCGCTCAATATGATATCCAGTTCCCCGCCCAGTGCACGGTGGATCGGAATGTTTTTAGGCCATCCTCCCGTTACGCGCTGGTAGGCCAATACATTGTCGGCTATTCGTTTTGCTTCGTCGGTAGTGTAAAAAGAATCGGGACTTTCCTTGACAATCCTTTTCCATTCTTTGGAAGTATATTCATAATCTTTCGGTGAGATGATTCCTTGTGCTAAACCTGCAGTTACTGTCATGGATAAGGCCATGCATACAAAAATGTTCTTCATGAGTATAATATTTTAAAAAATGCGTCTTCAAACAGTGTGTTATATAAAAGGTATCATAAAAATACAGGATCGGACGGAGTGTCAGGTTGTAAAATTAATCTTTTTACTGGTATTTTTTGTTGTTTTTTACAGATGGAATGGAAAATGTTCCATTTACATTGACTCAGAATATATGGATTGGTCTATTCTAGACTTTATATTCATAAAATAGGCTATATCTATATCACATATGGAATATTTTACTAAATTTGAACATATAAACTATTTTTGAATTTATGAGATCATTAAGTTATCCGGTCTTAAGCAGTATTTGTGCTTTGATCATAGGAATTCTGTTGGTTGCCTTTCCGGAACTGGCTGTTGTGTACCTGGTTGTAACGATAGGAGTATTGTTCCTTTTGCCTGGTCTTTATGGACTCTTTTCTTATTTTTTCCAACGCCGGAAACATTCTATGGAGAAAAAGTCCTATTTTCCGGTTTTGGCCTTGGGCAGTACGTTGCTGGGGATCTGGTTGATTGTCATGCCGGCGTTTTTTGTCAGCATACTGATGTATCTGCTGGGGGCTTTGCTTCTGTTGGGGGGACTGAATCTGCTGGCTGGCTGTTGGGCGCAGCGGGAAAAAGGAAGGGTGCCCGTTCTGTTTTATGTAATAGCCGCATTGGTGATTGTGGCAGGGCTTGTAGTTCTGTTCAATCCTTTTGAGGCAGCTACAGTTCCGTTTATTATGTTGGGTATTTCATCTATTGTGTATTCCATAACCGACTTGGTCAGGTTGTGGCGATATTACCGTCTGATAAACAGCAATATTACAGATGTAAAGATAATAGAAGAGGAATAGTTGGAAAATCCAACTATTCCATATTTCTGTATTGCTTCGGTGACATTCCTGTATACCGTTTGAAGTATTTCCCGAAAAAGGAGATGTCGGAAAAATTGAGTGAATAGGCTATCTCCTGTATTGTCAGTTCGGTGGAACGTAACTTGGCTTGGGCATCTTTTATGACGAATGTGGATATGATGTCGGTAAGCGTCTTTCCGGTCGTTTTCTTGATGGTTGTGCTCAGGTGTTGGGGAGACAGATGCATCTTTTCGGCATAGAAAGTGATATTCCGTTCCGTTTTGTAGTGGTCGACGATAATCCGGACAAATTCCTTTACTATTTCTTCGTTCCGGTTATATTTGGGTCGTTTTTTTTCGGCATCTTGTCTGTAGATTGTGCCCAGACCCATCACAAGCTGTGTGTATACCAGTTCCAGCTGTTCATCTTTCAAGAATGTGTCTGGCAGTTTGGTTGCGCGGATCAGCAGTTTGAAATAGTCTCTGATGATGGAAGCTACGTTCTCACTCAGCGTTACAACAGGGCTTTCGTATATTGAGTGTGTATATTCCAATGTCTTGTTAAAGAGTGCTGGGGTCTGGAGTAGTTTATGGCTGAATCCTACATAGACGAATCGGCAGTCATTGCTTTGTTCCGTTATCTGGAAAAACTGATGAGGCAGGATAATGGCTATGGAATTCCGTTTCATCTTGTAGCTGGTGAGATGTATGGTAACGGTACTCGTTCCTCTTGTGCATAGCAAAAGCAGAGCTCCGTTCATTTCAACCGGTGACTTGAACAGGTATTTGAAGTTCCCGATTATGTCTATGCCTGTAATTATGTTTTTGTCTTCAGAAAATTCTTGGATGGAATTTATCTTCTTCATCATAATTAGTATGTGATTTAGTTGCCTACAAATATACTTATTAGGATTGATATAAACAAATTCGGACAAAATGTCATTTCTCTGGCCGTATGGATGTATTTTTTAGTCTCTTTATAAAAAAAAAGAAAATCATTTGTCATAAAATAAATAGATTTTGTATTTTCGTAACCAATACTGATTTTTAAAATTTAATATCGTGAAAAACAATTTGTATTTGGTTAGTTTAGTCCTTGTGGCTATTTTAGGCGGTCTGCTGTTCGGTTATGATACCGCTGTCATTTCTGGAGCTGAGAAAGGGTTGGAAGCATTTTTCCTTACTGCAACAGATTTTCATTATGATAAAGTGATTCATGGAATAACTTCCTCGAGCGCATTGATCGGTTGCGTTGTCGGTGGAGCCATTTCGGGCGTTTGTGCTTCCCGTTTGGGACGAAGAAACTCCTTACGTCTGGCTTCTGTCCTGTTCTTCCTCTCGGCACTAGGTTCTTATTATCCCGAGTTCCTGTTCTTTGATTACGGTAAGGCGGATCTGAATCTGCTTATCGCTTTCAACCTGTACCGTGTGTTGGGGGGTGTCGGTGTAGGTCTGGCATCTGCTGTATGTCCGATGTACATTGCCGAGATCGCTCCGTCGGAGATACGCGGTAAGCTGGTTTCCTGTAACCAGTTTGCCATCATATTCGGTATGCTGGTGGTTTATTTTGTGAACTATCTGATCAAGGGCGACCATTTGAATCCGGTTATCCTGCAGGATCCTGCAACCGGTATCTATTCTGTCAGTGCCGATTCTGACATGTGGAGTGTATATACCGGATGGAGATACATGTTCGGTTCGGAAGCGGTTCCTGCCGCCGTATTCGGATTCCTGCTTCTGTTTGTTCCGAAAACTCCCCGTTATCTGATTATGGAAGGTAATGATACCAAAGCATTGCAGGTTCTGGAAAAGATTAACGGTGTGCAGCGTGCCAAACAGATCTTTTCCGAAATCAAGGCAGTTACTACCGAGAAGACTGAAAAGCTGTTTACCTACGGTGTTGCCGTAATTGTAATAGGTATATTGCTTTCTGTATTCCAGCAGGCCATAGGTATCAATGCCGTATTGTATTATGCTCCCCGTATTTTTGAAAGTATCGGTGGTGGCGGTGACGGTATGATGCAAACCGTTATCATGGGTGTTGTGAATATTACGTTTACACTGGTGGCTATTTTTACGGTTGAAAAGATGGGACGTAAGCCGTTGTTGATTATCGGTTCTATCGGTATGGCTATCGGTGCTTTCGGCGTTGCTGCGTGCGACCAGTTCCAGATCAGCGGAATGACTGCCATTATTTGTATCATTGTCTATTCGGCAGCTTTCATGATGTCATGGGGACCGATTACCTGGGTGCTGATTGCTGAAATCTTCCCGAATATGATCCGTGGTAAAGCTGTAGCTATTGCAGTTGCTTTCCAGTGGATATTCAACTATCTGGTATCCTCTACATTCCCTGCATTGTATGATTTCAGTCCGTTCTTCTCATATTCACTGTACGGTATCATCTGTGTAGTTGCCGCCTTCTTTGTATGGAAGTGGGTGCCCGAAACCAAAGGAAAGACTCTGGAAGATATGAACCAGTTGTGGCTGGACAGAAAGAACAAGAAAAAATAAGTGATATATTTATTTTGAATATCTGAAAAAAAGTGAAGGCTGGAAACCGAAACGGCTTCCAGCCTTCACTTTTTTATTGTCCGGTAAGAGAGGTTAATCCTTATTAGGAAAATCTATCCGCCGGATACCGTTACTCGCATGAATGAGTTTGTATAATAAGATTATAGTTTTTTCTTATTTCAGTCCTGCTTCCGGTTGAGGGAAGCAGGACTGTTGCTTTTATTTTTTTGTTTCAAGGCCGCGCTCATTTCTTTGCAGCATCGGCTTCTTTCAGCATTTCCTTGACGGCGGCTTCCAGTTGTTCGTCTTCTCCTTTCAGGTATTTCTCAGGAGTATTGTAGACCTTGATATCCGGTTCCAGCTGATGGTTTTCCATAAACTGTCCTCTCATGTCCATACAACCTACCTGAGGTATACCGAATACAATGGAAGGATCGATCTGTCTTTCCCACCATACGGCTGTCATGGTCCCGGGAACGGGAGTTCCGATGAGCTTACCTATTTTCAGTTCTTTGTAGACCCATGGGAATCCGTGTGCGTTGCTGTAATTGTCTTCACATACCAGTACACATGACGGTTTGAGCCATTTGTTGAACGGGTCACTTCCGATATATTGTCCGCGTGGCATGAAACGCTGGTATTCTTTTCCACTCAACAGCGTTGCCAGGTCGTCGTGGAGCCATCCTCCTCCGTTGTGGCGGGTATCTACAATCAGCGCTTCACGGTTACGGTTCTCGTCGGAAAGTACTTCGCTGTAGACAGTACGGAAACTCGGGCTGTCCATTCCCTTTACATGAACGTAAGCGATACGGCCTCCCGACAGCTTGTCGACAAGTTTACGGTTGCGGTCTACCCAGCGTTTGTAGAGAAGTTCGTTCTGTGCTTCGGCGCTGATACCCTTGACGGTGACGTTGAAGCGTTTTCCGTTTTGAGGGTTATAGATGGCCAGCAGGATGTTTTTGCCTATTTTCCCGTCCAATAGCGGGTAATAGTCGGTATCTTTCGTTACAGGTTGTCCGTCAATCTTTTCTATGATGCATCCTGGAGTCACATCTGTCTTCTTGACGGCAAACGGTCCCTTGGCGATGATTTCTTCAATCTTCAGTCCGTCGCCTGTATAATTCGGATCAAGGAACACACCCAGGTTGGCTGTCTGTAGAGTAGCACCCTCTGGATAGTAACGTGCTCCGGTGTGTGAGCCATTCAGCTCTCCCAACATTTCGCTCAGCATCTCTTGGAAATCATAGTTGTTGTTGATGTAGGGCAAGAAACGACGGTAATTTTCCTTGTAGGCCTTCCAGTCTACGCCGTGCAGTTTAGGATCGTAGAACTTGTCGTCTACCTGCTGCCATATATGGTTGAATATATATTCGCGTTCGGCGTAAGGACGGTAATTGAATATCGCTTCGAAGTCTACTGGTTTGGATTCTCCTTTTTCGATGTCTATCTTTTTGATGTTCCCGTTGCCGCAGACATACAGGAATTTATCGTCTTTGTCGACTGAAAGAGATCCATATCCTATCTTCTTTACAGCAATCTGTGTCTTGTCTTCCTTCAGGTCGTGTACCCACAGGTCGTATCCGTCTTCGAAAGAAGCCTGGTAATACAGTTTGTCTCCTTTCTTGGTCAGGACAGCGTCTCCCAGATTAGATGAGTTGATCGTCAGGCGGATGATACGGTCACGGCAATTGTCGAGGTCGAAGGTCAGCGGTTTAACTTCTTCCGACTCTTTTTCGTCGTTTTTCTTTTCCGACTTTTTCTTGTCGGTACTTGTCTTTTCCTTGTTTTCCTTCTCCGCTTCTTCTACCAGTGCCAGTTCTTCCTTACTCAGGCGGAAGCGTTCATAGGCGTCAAGATCAAAGAACATGATATAGATGTCGCTTTCAGCTCCCCAGCTTCCGTGGCTGCGGAATCCGGCCCGGTCACTTTCCCAGATCATGGCTTTTCCGTCGAGTACCCATTTGGCATGCGTGTCATTGTATCCGCTTTCTGTCAGGTTATGGATTTCACCGTTGCCGGAAGCGTTGACCAAGGCTACGTCTTTGTTATGCCATCCTCCGGTTCCGATGTAGTTAGTCAGCAACCAGCGGCTGTCCGGGCTCCATTGGAACCATTGGTCGCCGTCACTGTAGGAATATTCGAATTTACCGTCCATGACTGTACGGATGGCTTTGGTCTTCAGGTTGATTACGCGCAGGGTAGTCCGGTTTTCCAGGTAAGCCACTTCTTTTCCGTCCGGGCTGTATTGGGGCTGGAATGAGGTGACAGAAGTGTCGGTCAGTTTTTCTTCTTTGATATTATTGGCATAGGTGAACAGCTTTTCATCCTTGTCGGACAATACCGACTGGTAAATCTGCCACATTCCGTTGCGTTCGGAAGCATATACGATTCCTCTTCCGTCGGGAGCGAAGTCGATGCTTCTTTCCTGTTCCGGTGTATCAGTAATCTGACGGGTAGTGGTATAGTCGGTCGATGTGACGTAAATGTCGCCTCTGAGGACGAAGGCAATTTCTTTGCCGTTAGGTGAGAGAGCAATTTCTGTAGCTCCCGAACGGCGTATCTGGTGTATCAGGTCCTTGTCACTCTGGTCGGTGAGAATGTTGACAGATACCTTCTGAGGCTGTCCTCCTTCTTTTACCGTGTAGATTTCACCGTTGTAGCCGAAGCAGAGTATTCCGTTCTTTGCGGCACTGAGATAGCGGACAGGGTTCTGGCTGAACCGGGTAATCTGTACATCCTGACCTCCGTTGACATTGTTTTTATAGACATTGAATGAGCCGTTCTTTTCGCTCAGGTAATAATACGACTGGCCATCGGCTGCCCATACCGGATTTCGGTCTTCGCCTGCAAAATCCGACAGTTTACGGTAGGTGCGTTGTCCGTCCTTGTCTTCACACAGCCATATGTCACGGGTAATGGAAGATGTGTGGTGTTTCCGCCACGGGTCTTCATAGCCTTTCTGGTCGTGATAAAGGATCCGTTTTCCGTCGGGAGAGAAACAGATGTCTTCCATGGTCAGGGAAGAGAAGAGCTGCGGGCGTCCTCCTTCTGTACTTACTTTATAAAGTTGGGGAAATTGTTTGCTGGGGAATACGAACGAAGTGGCATCCGGCATCAGGACTGACTGATATATAATATGTGTGTTATCCTTGAAAGCTACGGGTGTTTCATTTCCCGAATTTGTGGTGAGTCGTTTGGGTGTTCCTCCCTGTTTGTCCACTATATAGACATCCATACTGCCTTCACGACTGGAGGCGAAGGCGATCTTTGTCCCGTCGGGGCTCCATACCGGTCGGGTGTCGAATGAGGCGTTGGTTGTCACTTGGGTGGCCTTACCGCCCGTAACGGGGACTGTATAAATGTCTCCTTTATATCCGAAGGCGATGGTGGTTCCATCGGGGGATATGGCACAATGGCTCAGCCATAAGGGAGTGTCTTGTGCATACGTACCTACAGCAGCAAACAGGAGTGCTGCCATCAATGTTTTTTTTCTCATAACTATTGAAAATAAATAAAACCTATTGTTTCTTTTTCCTGTTGAAGAATCCTCTGATTCTTCTGAAAATCTTTATACCTGTCATCAGTCCGTCGTAGGCGGCAATTCCCGCATTGACCTGCTGCATCAGCTGGTCGAACTTGTTTTTGCTTTCCTGTGGGGCGAACAGTTCCCTGCTCAAGTCCTGGATGAGTTCCTTGGATGCTTCCAGTTCGGCTTTCTTGCCTCGGCGGAGCTCCGCGATCGTTTCCAGGGTATAGGATGAGGGAGGGATAGATGTATCTCGTTTATCCATATGTATTATTTTTTGTTGGTATCTTCCAGAAACAGTTTGGCCAGGAATTTGACCATCGGCTGGG
>ULQU01012012.1_pt1 | contig 39397 bp, 30 predicted proteins | sample 1954841 | NCBI WGS metagenome assembly ULQU01 (sample SAMEA4835664, study PRJEB28245) | human gut metagenome | biome: gut microbiome; material: fecal sample | place: Denmark | collected 2008
CAGTCTGCCCCATTTGGCCACTCTGGTATTTGCCCAACTTTCTTTCAAAGAACAACAGAGAAAACTCTGCGCTTTTCTGCTTTCTTCCTTGAGCCTCTTGTCGGATTCGAACCAACGACCCCGAGATTACAAATCACGTGCTCTGGCCAACTGAGCTAAAGAGGCAAAAACTTTGCAGTCACTACGTACAAGATATTCCAGTAGCTTAGCGGCTGCAAAGTTAGCTATATTTTTTTAACCACAAAACTTTTTTGTAAAAAAATCATTTACCTTGCTGCTTTTCTTTCGATTTCAACAGCTGTTTAGACAATGCATCCATGCATACGTCTATCGATTCTTCGAATGTATCGCTTATTTTCTCTGCGTAAAACTCTGTATTCAGCGCAAGTACGCGTACTCCTGCTTCCTTGTTCATCGCCGTTTCAGGCTTTACTACTTTCAAAGACACCTCTACTTTCTTTATATTATCGCAAAACTTCTCGAGCTTCTCAGCCTTCTTCTGAATGAAAGCTTCCAGTTTTTCAGATGCATCGAAATGAATTGATTGAATTCTCAGTTCCATAAATACCTCCTTTTCTTTACGCTCTAGGATGAGCTTGTTCATAAACTTTCTTTAATTCTTCAAAAGTCGTATGCGTATAGGCTTCAGTCGTTGTCAGGCTTTCATGTCCAAGCAACTCTTTCACCGACTCCAGCTCCGCATGATGGTTCAGCATCGAAGTCGCGAAGGTATGCCTCAGCACATGAGGGCTTTTCTTCTTCAGCGTTACGACTTTTGCCAAATTGCTTTTCACCAACAAATAAACCATTCCGTTCGATAAGGCTCTGCCGTCATTTCTGACAAACAACGCCTCACATGTACCCGGAACAGCCTCGTCCCTTACCGAAAGATAGGCAGTCAGATCTTCCTCCAGCTCTTTGCCGAAAGGAATCAGCCGCTGTTTGTTTCTCTTTCCCGTCACTTTTATCAGCCCCGCCGAAAAATCAATGTCACAGTCCTTCAGACCTACCAGTTCGGAAAGACGCACCCCCGTAGCATAGAACATTTCTATTATCATACGGTCGCGCACAGCCTTGAAGCCGTTGCCGAAATCGGTGTCATCCAGCAGACGATCCATATCCTTTTCCTTTACGAAAACCGGAAGAGGCTTCTTTTTTTTCGGTCCCTGTACTTTCCGTACCGGATCGGAAGCGATTTCCTTTTTCCGCAGCAGATAGCGATAAAACGACCGGAGCGAACTAAGCTTCCGATTTACCGAAGTTGCGGTATAGCCTGCATCCATCAGTGAGACAACCCACCCCCGGATAACATCCGCATCTACCGTGGTAAAATCCAGACCCTCGTCCACTCCCTTAAAGTACCCCTCAAACTTGTCCAGATCTATGCCGTAACAGACAACCGTCTTCTCCGAATAATTCCTTTCATAACGGAGGTACTCCAAAAAAGATTCTTTCAACATAAGAAACATCGCCTTTGTTATTCAGCAACGAATTTATGAAAAAGAATTCAATAATTCAAATTAATTTTGCAGAATTAATTATTCTTCTGTCTGTTGCATTTTTTGAACGTAAATGGCACGTTCCATCTTCAGTCTCTTCAAAACAGACGGTTTGTCATACTGCTGTCTGTTTCTCAGTTCTTTTACAACACCTGTTTTTTCAAATTTTCTTTTGAACTTCTTCAGCGCTTTTTCAATGTTTTCGCCTTCTTTTACTGGTACTACAATCATGTTTTTTAAATTAAGTATGTTGTTATTAAATTATTTCGCATAGTCGAATAGCGGCGCAAAATTACACATAGTTTCTTTATTTACAAAACTTTCCACTATATTTTCTTGAAAATTACACAGAAATACTACCTTTGTTATTTATAACAGATAAAAGAAAACAGGTTATACTTATGAAAGAAAAGATAAAAGAAAGAATATCCGCCATGCGGAATTTCATGCAGAAAAAGGGGCTGGCTGCCTTTATAGTGCCCAGTACCGACCCTCATTCGGGCGAATACGTCCCGGCCTATTGGGAGTCACGCAAATGGATTTCGGGATTTACCGGATCTGCCGGAACTGCTGTCATCACACTGGATCAAGGCGGTGTATGGACTGATTCACGCTACTTCCTGCAAGCTGCCGACCAGCTGGAAGGAACAGGACTGCTCCTGTTCAAGGACCGGCTTCCGGAAACGCCATCGGTGCCCGGATGGCTGGGAAGTATCCTGACTCCAGGCAGCAAGGTAGGTATAGACGGATTGGTGAATACTACAGCCGAAGCGAAGGCCTTGAAGCATGCCCTGAACGGCTATGGTCTGGAACTGGAACCGGTCGACGATCCGTTCACCGAACTATGGACCGGCCGTCCTCCGTTACCGCTGGACCCTCCGTTCATCCTGCCGGAGACCTATTCTGGCGTTTCATGCCACGACAAGCTGGAACAGATCCGTGACAGTCTGCACAAGAACCACGCACAGGCCATTCTCATCTCCGCACTGGATGAAATAGCCTGGACCTTGAACCTGAGAGGTTCCGACGTACATTGCAATCCTGTATTCGTAAGCTACCTGCTTGTCACAGACAAAGAGGCGTATCTTTATATCCTTCCTCAAAAGATCACTCCCGAAATCGGACAATACCTGGAAGCATGCCATGTCGGTATCCGTCATTATCATGATATTGCGAACGACCTGAAACACTTCCGGGAAGGAGTTCTGCAACTTTCGGACGAAACGAACTATGCCCTGTATCTGGCAGCCTCATCGGCCACACAGATAATCATGGCCCCGTCTCCTGTAAAATACCTGAAGGCAGTCAAGAATCCGGTCGAAATTGCCGGCTACCACAAGGCTATGAAACGTGACGGCATAGCCATGGTACGCTTTCTGATGTGGCTGAAAGAAGCGGTCAGGAACGGAAAGGAAACGGAAATGAGTATCGACAGGAAATTGTACGAATTCCGCTCTGCCCAAGACTTGTTCAAGGGAATCAGTTTCGATACGATAGCCGGATACCAGGAACACGGTGCAATCGTACATTACGAAGCCACTCCCGAAACAGCCTCCACACTGAAACCAGAAGGGCTTCTGTTGCTGGACAGCGGCGCCCAATACATGGACGGGACAACCGACATCACCCGCACGATAGTCCTCGGACCGGTCACGGACGAACAGAAAAAAGACTATACGCTGGTATTGAAAGGCTTCATAGCCTTGTCGCAGGCCGAATTTCCACAAGGAACCTGCGGTACACAACTGGACGTTCTGGCACGTCAGTATATGTGGAAAGCTGGAATCAACTACGGGCATGGTACCGGTCATGGAGTCGGACATTTCCTTAATGTACACGAAGGTCCCCACCAGATACGTATGAATCATATGCCTGCCCTGCTCCAGCCGGGAATGACGGTAACAAATGAACCCGGTATATACAAGGCCGGCCGGTACGGTATCCGGACCGAGAATACCATGCTGATAGTCGAAAGCCAGAAAACCGAATTCGGAGACTTCTACAAATTCGAGCCGCTCACTCTCTGCCCTATCGACAAAGAAGCCATCTGCAGGGAAATGATGACTCCGGAGGAAACGGAATGGCTCGACAGTTACCATAAAAAGGTATACGACACACTGTCTCCCCTGTTGGATCCGCAGGAACAGCTATGGCTTGAAAAGGCCTGTAAACCTTTATCCGAACTTTAATACGAAAATCTATGGCACTTATCAAATCTGTAAGAGGCTTTACTCCGAAAATAGGAGAAAACTGTTATCTGGCCGATAACGCGACAATCATTGGAGATGTGGAAATGGGACGCGACTGCAGCATCTGGTTCAATACGGTGCTGCGGGGAGACGTAAATTCAATCCGTATAGGAGACCGGGTCAATATCCAGGACGGCAGTGTGCTTCACACATTATATGAAAAATCGACTGTTGAAATCGGGAATGACGTATCCATCGGACATAACGTGACCTTGCACGGGGCATGCGTGAAAGACAACGCCCTGATAGGCATGGGAGCCACTTTACTGGACTATGCAGTGGTAGGCGAAGGGGCCATCGTAGCTGCCGGAGCACTGGTCCTCTCCCATACGGTTATCGAACCGCACACACTTTGGGGAGGGGTTCCCGCCAAATTCATCAAGAAAGTGGATCCGCAGCAAAGCAAAGAACTGAACCAGAAAATAGCCAACGGTTATCTTATGTACGCTTCCTGGTTCAAAGACGAAGAAAATAAAGATAATACAGGAAAATAAAGACCAGAACCGGCTGGGAAACCGGAATCTCACAAAATTCCTGGTTCCCCGGCCGGAATATGATGATCTACAGCTGACTGACAAGCACTTTTACATCTTCCTCACGGGTAGCCCAACTGGTAGCGATACGTACTGCGGTATGATCTTCATCTACCTTCTCCCATACTTCCACTCCTATGGTCTTTGAAAGCTCTTCCAGGCGCTTGTTGTCCATAATGACAAACAACTGGTTGGTTTCCGGCCCGATCAGGAACTTATATCCCCTCGCGCACAAAGCCGATACGATACGGTCGGCCATATCAATGGCGTGGCGGGCAATACGCACGTACAGGTCGTCGGTAAACAACGTATCGAACTGGATTCCCAACAGACGGCCCTTTGCCAACAGCACACCACGCTGCTTTACTATGGTATCAAACTGTTTTACCAGTCCCGGACGAGGAAATACGACAGCTTCACCGAACAATGCCCCTACTTTCGTTCCACCTATATAGAATACATCACACAGAGCGGCTACATCCTTCAAGGTCACGTCTGTTCCATGGGCAGCCAGGCCATATCCCAAACGGGCGCCGTCCAGGAATAACGGAATCTGATGCTTATGGCATACAGCCGACAGAGCCTTCAGCTCATCCAACGTATACAACGTACCGTATTCGGTAGGATGGGAAATATATACCATGGCTGGAGCTACCATATGGTCCCAGCTCGGCCCGGCATAAAATTCGGTAATATAGTTATCCACATCGGTAGCCGACAGCTTTCCGTTGTAATGCGGCAATCCCAGTACCTTGTGTCCGCCGGCTTCCACAGCTCCGGCTTCATGCTGGTTGATATGACCGCTTTCAGCTGCTATCACTCCTTCATACGGACGGAGCATCGAAGTGATAACTGTAGCGTTGGTCTGTGTACCGCCAACCAGAAAATGTACTTCAGCCTCCGGACACCCGCAAGCATTGCGGATTTTTTCACGGGCCTCGGCACAGTAATGATCAGTTCCATACCCTGGAGTCTTCTCCATGTTTGTCTGCATCAGGCGTTCCAGTATCAGCGGATGGGCGCCTTCCATATAGTCACTTAAAAAATATTGCATCATACCTCTTTTTTATTTAGTTATTCTATTTTATTCAATTCATGATTCTATTATACCTTCTTCAAGCACCAGTCCCACCCCCTTGACTGTCCTTATCTGCACACTGCTGTCGGAGGCCAGCAATTTACGCAGACGTGATACAAAGACATCCAGACTGCGGGAAGCAAAATAATCGTCTTCCGTATTCCAGAAGCGGGACAGGATCACGTCTCTTTTTACAATCTTCCCTTTCTGCTCGCACAGCAACCGCAGCAGCTGTGCCTCACGGACGGTAAGCAGATGCTCTCCGTCCACTTCCGAATGAAGGACAGCACGCTCTGCATCAAAACGGAAATGCTTGCCTATGGAAAAAACAGCTTCATCCTCCGAAGCCCGCATTCCCTTCGTCATTTTCAGGAGAGCGGTTATATGGGCGTTCAACTCTTCGGGCAGAAAAGGCTTTTTCACATAATTGTTCACCCCCAGCTCATACCCTTTCACCACATCCTTGGGCGAAACCCGTCCGGAAGTGAACAGAATCGGCGTGAAGGGATCGGTCTCACGGATACGTCGCACCATCTCATACCCGTCCATGACCGGCATTTCAATATCGGATACAATTACGTCGGGATGCTGTTCTTTCCAGAGTTTCAATCCTTCCTCACCGTTCGGAGCGGTCATCACCTCATAACCGCCCACCATGTCTTCCAGTCCTCCCTGAATAATGTAACAGAGGTTGGAATCATCTTCCACCAACAACAGTCTGATCATATCTGCAGCCATTCGTGTAATCTCCCATGCATTTTTAACAATTCATCTCTATATATCAGAAGATCCCGGTTCCGCCTCCTGCCTCGGAAAGAAGACAGAAAACTCACTGTATTCTCCCTCAATGCTCTCTACCTTGACCTGACCTCCATGAGCTTCCATAATCCGGAACACATAATTCAGTCCCAGACCGAAACCGGCTGCACCTCCCTTACGGCTTCTGCCGGCAGCCGAAGCCCGCTCGTATTTCTCGAAGATCTTGCTCTGGTCTTTCAACGGGATACCGAACCCGTTATCCCTGACACGGACAACATCCGTCCCGTCGGCCAAAGAAGCCGAAGAAAAAGTAATCTCCACTGCATCACCCGAATATTTCAGCGCATTGTCGATAAGATTGCTCAACGCCTCTTTCAGAAATTCCTCATCGGCATAGACCGTTTCCTGTTCCAGTTGCCAGTGATATGTGACCGGCTTCTCTGCCTTCTCTCTGTATTTTTCTGCCAGATCCTCCAGAATCGGACGCAGTGCGCAACATTCCTTGACCAGCTTCAACTGATGGTTCTCCAGCTTCGATATCGTCAGGACCTTGTTGGCCAAAGCCAGAAGATGTTCCCCTTCCTCCTTCAGGATCCGGAAATAACGGGCTTTCTTCTCCGGCTGAGTGTCCAGACGCCCGCTTTCCAGCACTTGAGTGCCCATAATAATGGAACTGAGAGGTGTCTTCATATCATGGATCATGGCATAAGAGAAATCTTCGCGCATCTTGGCAATCTTGTCCTGGCGGAAAATGATACGGATCTGGTAAACGATACAGACTATGACCAGTATCATGACCAATACGGTAGCCAGCAACAGCAAGGTCATGTGCCTGAAGACTATCTGATAGGGATTGGTAATGACACCCTGAAGAAAAAGTGTTTCACTTGTATTTGCCGGAACTTCCGATGTCCTGATCAGACGAGGATCCTCCAAGGCTATCCCTTTGGATTTCTTTACAACATTTCCGGCCGAATCCAACATGCAGGTCATTACATCGGCATGGATCCCGACGGAGTCCAACAATACGGTGTAGATGGAATCCAGATCATGAAAATTGATGCCTTTCCTGCTCAGGGCATATATCCGCTCCTGGAAAAGCCCCTGTGTCTTCGATTCCAACAGACTGCGCAGTTCCCTCTCATCAACTCCGGCACCGGACATTCCCGGCGCATCAGGGGTATCGGGTTTACCCGGAATCGAGTCATTATCCCATTCCATGCTGAAACTCAAGTACATGCTCATTGTTCCATCCTTCAATCCCCGCTGCTGCCTCCATTGATCGGCACGGTGAAAAACCTCCAGCAGGGTCGCATCTCTGAACAGGTTGTCGCTTTGGGCCTGCACGCTGTCGCGCGTAAGCTTATAAGTATTGGTCAGCCAGATATATTGCAGTTCTACAATCGCTACTAGACCCACCACAGCAATCCACCAGATATGTTTCGATTTCATCTTATCCGAGTTCTTCCGTCTTGTCCTTCAGCCAACAGTAGCCCGAAAGTCCGGTTTCCGTATTAACGTAACGTTAACGTTGCCTTAACCATCCACCTCCTTACGTAGTGCTAGTTTTACAGTGTCAAAGATAACGAAAATCATAAAATTAAAAGCATATGAAAACAAAAAGTTTACGCACCATCCTGTTGGGAATGTTCCTAGCAGGATTTTCCGCCGTTGCGGCACAAACCGTGACCGGGAAAATAACCGGCCCCGACAGGAAACCTGTCGACGGAGCAACCGTCATCCTGCAGAATATGGACTCTACCTTCATCGACGCTTCCATCACCGGACCCGACGGCTGTTTCACGGTAAAGAGGAGCACAGAAACTTACCGGCTGATCATACAACACCTGCTCTTCGAAACCTTGCAATATACCGGCAAAAGCAATGATACGGGGATACTGGTCCTGCAGCCGAAAGAGTATTCCTTAGGCGAAGTGGAAATAAAGGGAGAACGTCCGCTGGTAAAAGTGGAAGGAAACAAACTCTGCTATGACATATCACAAATTACCGCCAGCCGACTGGTAACGAATGCCTATGACTGCCTCAAACAGTTGCCTGGAATCATTGAAAAAGACGGCCGGCTTACATTGTCAGGCGCAGGCGAAGTAAACCTGATCATCAACGGGAAACCGTCTACCATGACTTATGAGCAGACAGTGACATTACTTCAAAATACGCCGTCGGACAATGTCGAAAAAGCGGAAATAATGTACAGCACCCCTCCGCAATATCATGTAAGAGGGGCATCTGTCAATGTCTTGCTGAAAACCTATAAGGCAAACGGCAGCAGATGGCAGGGTGAAGTCCGCGGGAGCTATATCCAACAGGACAAAGCATCGGCCAACGGCGGATTTACAGTTGCCTACCATACCCCCAGATTCAACCTGTCCCTGAATTACAGTGCAAACAGGGGAAGGAATGATTCCGACCTGGAATTTATTGCCGAACACACATTGAAAGACAAGATATACCATGTAGAGGAAACAACCGTAAACAAGGTGACCGGATTCCGAAACTATGTCAGACTGGACGGCGGATACAAGTCCAGCGGGAATCATGAACTGGACTTTGCCTACACTACCAATTTCAAGCCCGAAGGAGATGCCCGTTCATCGACAGCAGGAAACATCTCGAACGGGAGCAACCGCGAAACCGGGAAAGACCAGATGCACAATTTCTCCGTAAGCTATAATGCACCATTCGGACTGCGGACCGGAGCCGACTATACTTATTTCCGGTCGAAAGGGAACCAGAATTTTGAAGACACCGGCAGTACAGGGGTATATACAGCCTTCCATACATACGAAATGCAACAGATAAACCGCTGGAAAATCTATGCCGACCAGTCACATTCACCCGGCAAAGGCTGGACCCTGAACTACGGGACATCACTCGCCTATGTCTCCAACCGGAACACACAGCAATATAGCCTGGAAAGCATGAGCGGACAGAACACCGATAACCGGATCAATGAGCTGACTTACAATACATATGTGGGTTTCAACAAGGATATCAGCCGGAAATGGTCAGTCAGCGCCTCCGCTACCGTCGAATATTACCGGATGGAAGAGTACCGGAAATGGGCAGTCTATCCTACCCTGCAACTAAGCTATATCCCCAGTGAATCACATATCTTCCAACTGTCCTTCAATACCGACAAAACCTATCCCGACTACTGGACCTTGAGCGGAAGCACCTCCTACCTGAGCGGCTACAACGAACTGCAAGGCAATCCATACCTCCGTCCGTATACCAGCTATTCCGCCAGCCTGAACTACATCCTGAAAAGCAAATATATCCTCAACCTCTCATACGACTATGAACCCGACTATTTCACTCAGATGATTTATATGAGTCCCGACCGCCTGAAAGCAATCTACAACACGGTCAACTGGGATTACAGCAGCGAGCTGTCAATGACAGCCATACTGCCATACAGAATCCGGAACTGGTATAACGGGACATTGACCTTGCAAGGGGCGTATGAACGCAACAAGGCCGGAAACTATTTCGACGCACCGTTCGACAAGAAGCGATGGTATGGCACGGGAGTATGGCAAAATACATTCAACCTCTCCCGGCAGCCCGACATCCGGCTGGAGGTTTCCGCATTAGGACAGACCAGATCCATCCAGGGAAGTTATGAAATTGATCCGCTCTGGAGTATGGATGCAGCCCTGCGCTGGACTTCCGGCAACGGTAAGGCAAGCCTGCTGCTGAAAGGCACCGACATTTTCAATACATTGAATCCCAAGACTATACTCCGTAACGGGTCCCAACATCTCGATATGAACGTAAAATATTACCGCCAAAGCGTTTCGCTCACCTTTACCTATAAGTTCGGGGGATTCCAGAAAAAGGAAGTGCAAGATGTAGACACCTCCCGGTTCCGGCACTAGAAAGCATCAATCCTTAGCGACCGGTGTTGTCCCGGCATGAGTCTCTGGCTTGCCTTTGCGCAGGATCTTATAACCTATAGCGGCTATGACCACACTCATGACCGGGCTCAGGTAATTGAAGAAACAGTAGGGCAAGTAGGTCAGTGTGGATACATTCAGCACCGTCGACTGGGTCAGGCCACAGGAATTCCACGGAACCAGCACAGAAGTTACCGTCACGGAATCCTCTATCGTACGGCTCAACAGACAGCTTTCATATCCCTTTTCTTCATAGGTCTTACGGAAAATGCTGCCGGTAAGCATGATACTGATATACTGGTCGGCCAGGGCGATATTCAGGAAAAGCCCCGAACAGACTGTCGAACTGACCATGGTGAAAGTCCGCTTCATATGATGGACAAACATATTGGTAATACTTTTCAACATGCCGCCTGCCGTCATGGCACCGCCGAACGACATGGAACAAAGAATCAGCCAGACCGTATCCATCATTCCACCCATCCCCCGGGTAGCCACCAGCTCATCAGCCATTTCATTTCCCATGTCTATTCCGGTCGAACCGGTAAGCATGACCATGATTCCACGGAACATAGGATGCTGGTTGCCTTCACCTAATTGGTTTATGATATCCGGCTGGAAAATGACAGCCATGACAACCGCCATCCCGGTAGAAATGAACAAGGTTATAATGGAAGGGACCTTCCGGGCTATCAGTATGCCGGTAACTATGGGTACAAGCAGCAGCCACGGAGTGATGACAAACCGTTCACGCAAGAGAGCTCCCATATCCACCGCCTGGCCCTGTCCGGCCGCTTCATGGCAGAAACCGGCTATCAGAAAAGCAAGCAAGGTTATGGAAATGGAAGGGACGGTAGTAATCATCATATAACGGATATGCTTGAACAGTGGAGTCCTGGTTATCGAAGACGCCAGGACCGTAGTCTCGGAAAGCGGAGAAATCTTGTCGCCGAAATAAGCCCCCGAAATGATTGCTCCGGCAATCCATCCTTCGGAAAAACCCTGGGCCTTGCCGATTCCCATCAAAGCGATGCCGATAGTGGCAATGGTTGTCCACGAACTTCCCGTCATGACCGAAACCAGGATACAGATGACACAGGCCGAAACCAGAAAAACACTCGGATGGATCAGATGGACACCGTATGCAATCAAGGTCGGAACAACGCCGCTCAACATCCATGACGCGCTTAATGCACCGATAATCAACAGGATAATCAGGGCCGAAGAAACACCTTTGATATTATTGATAATGACCTCTTCAAAATCCTCCCACTTTACTTTATAAAATCCCATGCCAATCAGCACACACACTGCACCTCCCAGCAAAAGGGCTATCTGGGCCGGCCCCGACAGAGCATCCGCACCAAAGACACTGACTATCACAGCAAGCAAAGCAACAAGCACAATAAGGGGAACAAAGGAAATGAATGGTGATGGTAGTTTTTGCATTTTTATGTAATATTCGTAAAAAATCTGTGCAAAGATACAACTTTGTTCACACAAAATGAAGGAATATACAAAATTTGACAATCCAATTGCATAAAAAAACAGGAGAACAAGAAAATCCGGCCTCCAGGCCTTCTTCCTGTCCTCCTGTTGAATAATTTACAGGAATATCAATTAAATTTTACAGTATCCATGATTTTCTGCAAAGCACCGGCATTATCGCTCACATAGGCCCCAGCCTGCCGGCCGGCTTCTTCCAGATAGGCCTTATCGCTCAGAAAGCGGTCCATCAGCCGGTTAAAGTCGTCGGAACCGTGTATCTCGATTCCTCCACCGCAGGCTTTCAAGCCCTGCGCTTCACGGAATTTCTGGTTTTCCGGACCGAAAATGACCGGGATCCCATAAACGGCGGCTTCCAGCGTATTGTGGATGCTTACCCCGAAACCGCCTCCGATGTAGGAAATCTCACCATAACGGTAAATGGACGAAAGAAGACCGAAACAGTCTATGATCAGACAGTCTGCCTGCGCCACATTCTCTTCGGTAGCCTGTGTATAACGGACTGCCGGACGTTTCAGTTTACCCAGAATCTCTTTCAGGTGACTCTCGTCGATGACATGGGGAGCTATGATCAGCTTCATCTCCGGATGTGCATTGAAATACGGGATAAAGATATCTTCATCGGGTGCCCAGGAACTCCCGGCAACCATTGTCAGGGCATTACCCTTGAACTTCTCCACCAGCGGAAGCTGCTTCGCTTCCCTGCAGATCTGCAGCACGCGGTCGAAACGTGTATCGCCCACAATCGTGGTATCGGTAACGCCGATAGTCTTCAGCAGTCCGACCGATTCCCGGTTCTGCACAAACAGATGGGTAAAACATTTCAATACATCCCGATAGGCAATACCGTACCAGCGGAAGAACACCTGATTCGGACGGAAGATCGAAGAGACGCTATATACCGGAATGCTACGGCCTTTCAGCTCATCCAGGTAGTTTTTCCAGAATTCGTACTTGATAAAGAAAACCATGTACGGATGGGCCAGCCTGATGAAGCGTCTTACATTACGTGGGGTATCCAACGGCAGGTAGCACACGATGTCGGCTCCCTTGTAATCCTTGCGTACCTCATACCCCGAAGGAGAAAAGAAAGTCTGCAAGATCCTGTATTCAGGATACTTCCTGCGTATCTCCTCGATAATGGGACGTCCCTGTTCGAATTCGCCCAAGGAAGCGGCATGGAACCACAGATACCTAGCCTTCGGATCGATATGCTCCTTCAATACGGCGAAGGCCTCATGCTCTCCCTTGACCATCCGGGCTATCTTCCTGTTGAAAAGTGCGGCCAGTCTGACCGCACCCACAAATATATATATAAAAAGATTATAGATCATCCTTACGGCTTATTTGAGGACTTCTACAGCGCGGCGCATACGTCTTACCGTTTCTTCCTTACCCAATACAGCCGAAATATCAAACATATGCGGCCCCTTGCCTTCGCCCACCAGTGTCAGACGGAAAGCATTCATGATATTTCCCAGGTGGTAACCCTTGTCTTCAATCCACTTCATCACCACTTCTTCCTGATGAGCCAGTGAGAAGTCATCGAGCGACTCGAGCAGATCGGCCAGCTCGGTCATACGCTGGGCGGAATCCTCTTTCCAGCGTTTCTTCACCGTCTTTTCATCGTATTCTACGGGAGCCACAAAGAAGAACTTGCAGGTATCCCACAATTCATTGATGAAGCTCACACGGCCTTTCATCAGACCGACAACGGTCACAACCGTTTCCTTCGGTGCCTCTATCCCGTGTTCTTTCAGGATAGGGATAAACAGATCGGCCAGTTCGTCATCGCTCTTATGCAGGATATATTCATGATTGAACCATTTTCCTTTTTCATAATCGAACTTTGCACCGGCCTTGCTGCAACGGTGCAGGTCGAACAGTCGGATAAGCTCGTCCATCGACATCAGCTCCTGGTCGGTTCCCGGATTCCACCCCAGCAAAGCCAGGAAATTGATGACAGCTTCCGGAAGATATCCCGATTCACGGTAACCGGAAGACACCTCACCGGTCTTCGGGTCATGCCATTCCAACGGGAATACAGGGAAGCCCAGGCGGTCACCGTCACGCTTGCTCAGCTTACCGTTGCCATCCGGCTTCAGCAGCAGGGGCAGATGAGCGAATTCGGGCATGGTATCTTCCCATCCGAAGGCACGGTACAGCAAGACGTGCAACGGGGCGGAAGGAAGCCATTCCTCTCCACGGATAACGTGCGAAATCTCCATCAGATGGTCGTCTACAATATTTGCCAGGTGATAAGTCGGCAACTCATCGGCCGATTTGTACAGCACCTTGTCGTCCAGAATAGATGAATTGATCACCACATCACCGCGGATAATGTCATGGACATGGACATCCTCATTCGGTTCAATCTTGAAACGGACCACATACTGCTTGCCTTCGGCAATCAGCTTGTCTACTTCTTCTTTCGACATGGTCAATGAGTTGCGCATGGAACCGCGGGTAGAAGCGTCATACTGGAAATTATGGATTTCCTTACGCTTGGCGTCCAGTTCTTCCGGAGTATCGAAAGCGATATAGGCCTTACCGTTGTCCAGAAGGATCTTTACATATTTCTTATAAATGTCACGGCGTTCCGACTGGCGGTACGGACCGTAGTTTCCGCCGAAGCTCACGCCTTCATCAAACTTGATGCCTAACCATTTGAATGACTCGATGATGTATTCTTCCGCACCCGGAACAAAACGGTTGGAATCCGTATCCTCTATACGGAAAATCAGGTCACCACCATGCTGACGGGCAAACAAATAGTTATACAAAGCAGTGCGCACACCACCGATATGCAATGCACCTGTCGGACTCGGCGCAAAACGAACTCTTACTTTTCTTTCTGGCATATTGGTCTTTATCTAAAATACGCCGCAAAATTAAGCTAAATTTCCCGTTTTTTTCTTATTTTGCACCCAAAATATCCATACTTATGAGAAGTTTCCAATCAGAAAGACAGTTTTCATATAAGGAATTGCTCTATAAATGCGTCATATTCATTGCAACCGTAGCGGTGATTGTCTATTTCCTGCCGCGTGAAGGCACCTTCAACTATCAGTTTGACATCAACAAGCCGTGGAAATACGGACTGCTGCAGGCCCCTTTCGAATTTCCTATCTATAAAGGTGATGCCGAGATGCAACGCGAACAGGACAGCATCATGACCGGATATACTCCGTATTACCAGCTATCGGCCGCAACCGGCGAAAAGGTCATCAAACAGTTCAGGAATGACTATGCCAACCAGCTCCACCGGATCATTCCTAATCCGGCCTACATGAAACACATCGAACGTACCTTACGTTCCTTCTACAGCCAAGGCATTATCAAAGCCGAAGAGTTAGGTACTCTGCAAACCCAGAAAATCAGCAATATCCAGGTGGTCAATGAGAATACTTCGTCCAAAATAGGCATCAACAACCTGTATACCACGAAAAGGGCCTATCAGGAACTGATCAGTTCGGATACGGTACATTACAACAAAACGCTGCTGCAACGCTGCAACCTGGTAAATTACCTTACTCCGAACCTTACCTACGACAAGGATAAATCGGAAGCCGCCAAAAACGAACTGTTGTCCAGCCTGTCATGGGCCAACGGATTTGTCATGAACGGACAGAAGATCATCGACCGCGGCGAGATCATCGACCAGCATACCTACGATATCCTGACCTCCCTCCAGAAAGAATGGGAGAAACGGAGTGAAACCGTCAACGAAAAACGGCTCACCCTGTTGGGACAGATTCTGTTCGTATCCCTGCTGATAGGCAGCTTTGTGGGATACCTGCAGCTTTTCCGCCGGGACTATTTCCAGAAACGGGGCAGCCTTACACTGCTTTTCTGTCTGATTATCTTCTTCACGGTCATTTCGGCCGTCATAGTGGAACATTCGCTGCTCAGCATCTACATCGTGCCTTATGCCATGATGCCTATCATTATCCGCATCTTCCTTGATTCACGCACGGCCTTCATGGCCCACGTGGTCACCATCCTGCTCTGTTCCATCACATTGCGCACCCCTCACGAGTTCATCCTGCTGCAGATCACGGCGGGAAGTGTAGGAATCTACAGCCTGCGCGAACTGTCGCAGCGCTCACAGCTCCTGAGAAGCGCTCTGCTGGTTACCTGCGCCTATGCCGTCATGTTCCTGGCACTCGACCTGATCCATGTAAACGATGTGGAACAGCTGAGCACGCACATCTATTTCAATTTCATCATCAACGGTATTCTGCTGCTCTTCACTTATCCGCTGCTGTTCATACTGGAAAAGACCTTCGGATTCACCTCCAATGTAACGCTGGTGGAACTGTCCAATATCAACAACAAGCTGATGCGTCAGATGTCGGAAGTGGCGCCGGGTACTTTCCAGCATTCCCTGCAGCTTGCCAACCTGACAGCAGCCGCAGCCAACCGGATTGAAGCCAACAGCCAGCTGGTACGTACCGGAGCCATGTACCATGACATCGGGAAAATGCTCAACCCCGCATTTTTCACCGAAAACCAGTCGGGAGTCAACCCGCACGACCAGCTCAGCTACATACAAAGCGCCCAGGTAGTCATCAGCCACGTCACCGACGGAATGAAACTGGCGGAGAAATACAACCTGCCGCAGGTAATCAAGGATTTCATCTGCACCCACCACGGAAAAGGACTGACCAAATACTTCTACATCTCTTACCAGAACGAACATCCCGACGAAGAGGTCGACAAGGAGCTGTTCCGTTATCCCGGTCCGAACCCGTTTACCAAGGAGCAGGCCATACTGATGATGGCCGACTCGGTGGAAGCAGCTTCACGGAGCCTCCCGGAATACACGGAAGAAAGTATCTACAATCTGGTCGACAAGATCATTGACACCCAGGTACAGGAAGGATACTTCAAGGAATGTCCTATCACGTTCAAGGACATAGCCACCATCAAATCGGTATTCAAGGAAAAGCTGAAAACCATGTACCACACCCGTATCAGTTATCCGGAACTGAAGAAATAATATACATTATACCCCGAAAGGACCTGTCACCGTCAGCCGGCCGTGACAGGTCTTTTTTATTCCTGCCTCAGCTCTTCCAACAGACCGTAACAGGCGTCCTCCAGGATATCGAGTACATTTTCAAACCCTTGTGCACCTCCGTAATACGGGTCGGGTACATAATCAACTACCTTTACCCGACAATAATCCACCATACGGCGGATCTTCTTTTCCGACTCGATATCGGGGGCTTTCTTCTTCAGCGCATCGAAATTACGGTCGTCCATCGCCAGAATCATATCAAAGTCATAGAAATCATCGGTCGTCACCGGACGCGACAGATGGGTGATCCTGTAACCACGCCGGCTGGCATGCGAACGCATACGGGCATCTGCCGGCTCCCCCTGATGATAGGCAATCATTCCCGCAGAATCAACCTCCACCCGATCGTCCATACCGGCACGTTTCAGATACGTGCGCATGATTTCTTCGGCAGCCGATGAACGGCAGATATTACCCAGACACACAAACAATATTCTTTTCATAGTGCAGCAATTTAATTATATGGCAAAAATAAGTCATTTCATCCACAATCACGCAAAATGTCCTCCGGTCAAAACCACACCGGGAACCGGACCCTACCTCACACTGGGGCCCTACAATATATCAAAATGCACGAATATTATATATTTTTCAAACAAAATGATATTATATTAAAATATTCAGTGTCAAATGCGCATTTAATTAAAATAAAATCATTTAATTTGCATTAACGATAAAACCTTTGAGTTATGAACAAAAGTTACAATCCTTTTTTTCACAGGAACAGAATAGCGGCCCTCTATACACTGCTTGGCATATCGGTCATAGGGACTTCGCCTGTTCTTGCCGGAAATTCCCCGGCCCCCAATAATGCCGTGCAGTCAAGCCAGAAAAACGGTACTGTCACCGGAACCGTAACCGACGCCGACGGCAATCCCTTGATCGGAGTGACAGTCATCGTGAAAGGTACAACAAACGGAGTTACCACCGACATCGACGGAAAGTTCCAGTTGCATGTCACATCGGGTGATGAGCTTATAATCAGCTACATCGGGATGAAGACAATCCGTCAGAAGATCAATGGCTTCGCTCCACTCAAGATCGTCATGAATGAAGATGCCCATGTCATGGACGAGGTTGTCGTAACGGGATATGGTAATGTAAAGAAATCATCGTATACCGGTGCCGCCTCTATCATGTCGACCGAAAAGCAGAAAGACCTTCCGGTCATCTCCATGACACAGATGATGGAAGCCAACATGCCGGGTGTCTCCCTGCTGAACGGCAACGGAACTCCCGGATCAAACACATCCATCCGCATCCGTGGTTACGGATCCATTTCGGCTTCCAATGAACCGCTCTATGTATTGGACGGAGTTCCTGTACAGTCGGGCAACATGAGCAACAACGAAATGAACAGTGCCGGACTGGGGATCCTCAACTCACTGAACCCTTCGGACATTGAAAGCATCACGGTATTGAAGGATGCCGCATCCGCATCACTCTATGGCGCCCGAGGTGCCAACGGAGTCATCCTGATTACCACCAAGAAAGGAAAACAAGGAAAAACCACCTATAACCTGAAAGCCAGTTTCGGTATATCCGACATGGCATACACCTTCCGTCCTACCATGGGAGGCGACGAACGCAGAGCCCTGATTCTGGAAGGACTGACCAACGCCAACCTGGACGCTGGCGAGACACTGGAACTGGCCCAACAGCATGCAGCAGCGGAAATCGACGCCTATGCGGCCAAACCGGCCAACGGCTATGCCGACTGGGAAGATGCCCTGTTCCGCAAGGCCCAACAGCAAAACTATGACTTTTCCATCATGGGCGGAACCGAAAGTACCCGCTTTGCCGGAAGCGTAAGCTACACCAAACAGGAAAACGTGGCATACAACTCCGGATTCGAACGCTACAGCGGACACCTGAGCTTCAACAACAAATACAAGAAGTTCGATGTGGCCATGAACGCCCTTTTCTCCATAACAAAAGAGAAACCTCTTCCGGGAGACTTCTGGTACAGTAACCCGATGTATGCCCTGAAAGCCGTACTGAATCCGTCTATCCCTATCTACAATGAAGACGGAACCTACAATACCGACATCCCGAGCCTCAGCAACATGAACCTGGTCTATGAAAATGAAATAAACCAGCACAAGTCTCAACTGGCCCGTACCTTCGCTTCGGCAGAAGTGGGATATACCATCATCGACGGACTGCGGCTGTCTACCTTATTGAACGTAGACTATACCTATAACAAGGAATTCCGTTTCTTCTCTCCGTTGAGTTCGGACGGTCTCGCGCCGAACGGACAGGGTGATATCTACAATACGGATAACCTGACCTATAACTCGAATACCCGGTTGAACTACACCAAGGTATTCGGTGACCACTCCATCGATATTCTGGGTGCCTATGAAATCCAGCGTTGGGACAGCGAATACATGGCAGCGGAAGCAAAGAACTATGCCACCGACAAGAAAGACGTACTGAACAACGCCAGTACACCTACCTATATCGGACATTACAGAAGAGGAGACTCCATGCTTTCATACGTATTACGTGCCAACTACGATTACATGAAGCGGTATTACCTGTCGGCAAGTTTCCGCCGGGACGGTTCTTCACGCCTAGCACCATCCAACCGCTGGGACAATTTCTGGGCCGTATCGGCTTCCTGGCGCTTCTCGCAGGAAAAATTCATGCAGCCCCTGGCATCATGGCTCACCGACGGTAAGCTGCGCGCCAGCTACGGTGTCAACGGTAACATTCCGAACAACCTCTATGCCTATTACGGTCAATACGATCTGACCTACAGCTATAACGACCAGCCCGGTATGGTAGAAAGCAACCTTGCCAACAACGAGCTCAGCTGGGAAAAGAACTACGCACTGAACATCGGATTCGACCTGTTCCTGCTCGACCGCATAAACGTTTCGTTCGACTGGTATGTACGTAACACGAAAGACCTGCTCCTCAGCAGGAACGTCAACCCCGTAACCGGTTTCAACAGCATCACCGACAATATCGGAAAGATGCGCAACAAAGGTGTGGAAGTTGAAATTTCGTCAACCAACATCGACCGGAAAGACTTCACCTGGACATCCAGCCTGAACCTGTCGCACAACAAGAACCGTGTCATCAAGCTGGCCGATGTATCCGAATACTATTCCAACAGCTACTACATCGTCAAGGAAGGCTATTCATTGGGAACAATCGCCCTGCGTGAATATGCCGGAGTAGATCCGGAAAACGGTCTGCCCATGTACTACTCGAATGTACTTCAGGAGGACGGAACCCGTTCAAGGGAACTGGTATACGACCCGAACCAGGCCGTATCAGTCCCGCTGGCCGATATCTACCCAAAGATTTCCGGAGGATTCATGAACACATTCCGCTACAAGTTCATCGACCTGAGCTTCAACCTTTCCTTCACCATGGGCGGACATTCTTATGATGCCGGCATGTGGGCCCTGCAGGACGACGGATACTCTTCCATCACCCCCAAGAGTACGGAGCTGAGAAGACGCTGGCAGAAACCCGGTGACATTACCGACGTGCCCAGATACGTGGCAGGACAGGAATATGGAGGATGGTGGCATTCTTCAAGAGGTATCCACAGCACAGACCACCTGCGCCTGAAGAGCCTCACCCTCGGAGTCAATGCGCCCAAGGCATGGACCAATGCGATAGGTATGGCCAACGCCCGCATCTATTTCTCCGGAACCAACCTGCTCACATGGGCCAAATACAACCAGTACGATCCCGAACTTCAAGGTACGGTAGATTTCAACATCCCGCCGCTGAAGACTTTCGCTTTCGGTCTTGAAATCAGCTTTTAACCATTAAAGGAACTGTTATGAAAAAATATATATTCACATTATTGGCAGCCGCTGTGATGACAACCGGCTGTACAGGGGATTTTCTCGATAAAGCCCCATCCGACTCCGTCACGACAGACGAGGCCATCACTTCACTGAAGGATGTCAGGACAGCCAACGAAGGATTATATGCGCTGATGGCGTCTACATCCTACTACAATGCATCCATGTTCCTTTACGGAGACGTGAAAGGCGACGACATGCAGGCTACCTACTGGTCGAGCGGATACACAAGCTACAAGTACTACGTCTATGAACATTCGGCACAGAGCCCGAATTCGGGTGGCCTGTGGGGACGCCCCTACTACATCATACGCAATGCCTACAACATCCTTTCGGCCATCGACAACAACAAGATACAGGACGCTTCGGCCGAACAGCTGCAAAACTATAAGGGACAGGCACTGGCCATCATAGCACTGTGCTATTTCGACCTGACCCGGGTATACGGCTATCCGTATGCCAAAGACAACGGACAGTCATGGGGAGTCCCCATCGTTGACCACGCCATCGGTTTCGACGAGTTCCCCGAACGGAAAACGGTAGCCGAGTGCTACGACTTCATCATCAGCCAGCTCAAGACAGCCATTCCGTTACTGTCATCGGCCAAAGACGACGGACATATCAATGCCATCGCCGCCCGTGCCCTGCTTTCAAGAGTCTATCTGTATTGTGAAAAGAATGAAGAAGCCTTCCAGGAAGCCAGCTCGCTTATCGAAGAGCTGAAAGCCAGCGGCGAATATTACCTGGCCACACGCGACGATTACATCGCACAGTTCGATTTCGGCAACAAGTTCGGTCCGGAAGCTCTCTTCCAGATAGCCAACACCACCAGCAGCAATCCGGGACGTGACGGACTTTCCTTCATGCTGCACTGGTGGGGATATGCAGCTGTTGCACTGACCGAAGATTTCGCGGCATTCATGAAACAAGATCCGGACGACATCCGCAACGGACTGCTTGCCTCTTACCTCAATGCCGGAGACAACAAGTATTACGACGTATTGCTGAAATACCCGGGCGAAAATTCGTACGACGTACCTTCGTTCGAGAACAACTATACCGTATTGCGCCTGTCGGAAGTATACCTGATTGCGGCCGAAGCCGGACTGAAAGCCGGAGCCTCCCATCGTGCCCAGGCCCTGGAATATCTTAATGCCATCGTTGAACGGGGCAACCCCGAAAAGACAGTTTCCGACAGCGAATTCACGCTCGACCGGGTACTGGACGAACGCAGGAAAGAGCTGGTAGGAGAAGGTCACCGTTATTTCGACATGCTGAGAAACGGAAAGACAATGTACCGCTCGGGAGGAAAACACCTGCAGGGAACCCCGGCCGAAGTCAACTGGGATTACTTCAAATGTGTACTGCCTATTGACCGTACCCAGTTCACCTTCAACCCCGACATGCCTCAGAATCCGGGATACGCAAAAGACTGATCCTTTCTTCATATTCTACCCATGCCTCACTCCAGGGCATGGGTAGATTTTTTTTGTCATACCTTCTTCAGGTAATTTCTGAATTTCTCCACGCTGACATTCATGATCAGCCCTTCGGGGAACTCCGTTTCCTTTACCAGTTCAAGTACATACCCGTAGGTAGCAATGTCGAAAGAGATATGGGCATCGCTTCCCAATATGACGGGAACTTCGTATTTCTTGCACAGACGGAGTATCTCCAGGTTGTTTTTCCTGGCGTCCGGCTTGTTCCGGCACGGTTTCAGGGAACTGTTGTTTATTTCCAGCAGCGTATGGTGTCCCTTCGCGGCAAGTACTACCGGCTCAAAGAGCAGCCGGGCTGTTCCGTCACCCGGATGACTGATTATCTGGACATAAGGGTTGGAAACGACCTCGACCATCCCGTGCGTATTTTCTTCGGGGGTTCCCTGCCTGTAGCACAGCGAGTGGATTCCCGCAATGCGCAGGTCAAGCATCTTCATATAGGACTCGTCCATATCAAGGTTACCCTCCCCGTCAAGGATATTGATTTCGGCCCCCAACATCAGGTCTATTCCGTACATCTTACGGGGCACGACGTGCAGGTTACGGAAATAAATCGGGTCACAGCTCCCGGGAATGCCCGAAGAGTGCTCGGTGATGCCCAGCAGCTTCAGCCCCTTGTCGGCTGCGGCCTGCACCATTTCCTGCAAGGTGCTGAACGCATGTCCGCTGGCAATGGTATGGGTATGTACATCCAGTTCAATCTTCATCATAATATTTCATTTATATCGTTTACATCGGATCAACGTCATAATAGACAGTGAGGGAACGGAACCGCCTGTCTTCCATCAAAGCCTGCTGTACGTTCCTCAGGTAGGCCCGTACTTTCGACATGGATGCCTGCTGTTCCACCTTGACCACAATCTTCTTTATATACAAAGTCTGTATCCTGGCCACCGGCGGCTTGTCGGGCCCCAGTACGCGTTCCCCAAGCCCTTTTCTCAGGCACTGTGCCATCCAGTCGGCCGCCTGGTCGAGCACATCCTCCTTCCGGTGTTTCAGGTAGACATAGACCAGCCTGTAAAACGGAGGATACCTGAACATCTCACGTTCCTCCATCTGCTCCCGGTACATCCGGAGATAGTCATTGTCCATCACCTCGCGGATCAGAGGCAGGTCGGGCGACTTTGTCTGCAGCACTACCACTCCCTGTCCGTTTTTCCGGCCGGCCCTTCCGGCAACCTGTGCCATCAGCTGGAAAGCCCGTTCGTACGAGCGGAAATCCGGATAGTTCAGCATCGAATCGGCATTCAGGATGCCCACCACACTCACCCGGTCGAAGTCAAGTCCCTTGGAAACCATCTGGGTACCTATCAGGATATCGGTCTTCCCGTTCTGGAAATCGGAGATAATCCTTTCATAAGCGCTCCGGGTACGTGTAGTGTCCAGATCCATACGGGCCACCCGGGCTTCGGGGAAAATGGCCTTGATATCATCTTCCACCTTCTCGGTACCGAACCCCCGGTTTACCAGTTCTACCCCTCCACACGCCGGGCACGACCTGGGCACCGGGTAGGTACATCCGCAGTAATGGCAGGTAAGCTGGTTCAACCCTTTGTGGTAGGTAAGGCTCACATCACAGTTCCTGCACTTGGGTACCCAGCCGCACGTGCGACATTCTATCATCGGCGCAAATCCCCGGCGGTTCTGGAACAGGATGACCTGTTCCCTGTTTTCCAGGGCTTCGCGTATCTTCTGCAACAGGTAGGGAGAGAACTGGGCCGTCATCCGCTTCTTGCGCGCCAGTTCCTTGATATCCACCAGCTCGATCTGCGGAAGGCGGATCTGCTGGTGACGTTCGGTCAGCTGCACAAATCCGTACTTGCCCGACAAGGCATTGTGATACGATTCCAGGCTCGGAGTGGCAGTCCCCAACAACGTCTTCGCCCCGAACATGGAAGCCAGCATAATGGCCGCGCTGCGGGCATGATACCGCGGGGCCGGATCCTGCTGCTTGTAGGTGTTTTCATGTTCCTCGTCCACAATGACCAGTCCCAACCGTCTGAAAGGAAGGAATACAGACGAACGCACGCCCAGTATCACGTCATAATCACGGTCCGAAAGCTGTTTGTTCCATATCTCCACACGCTCCGCATCGGGGAACTTGGAATGATAAATGCCCAGCCGCTCCCCGAACACACGCCTCAACCGTTCGGTAATCTGGGTGGTCAGGGCTATTTCGGGCAAAAGATACAGCACCTGCTTCCCTGCCTGGATAGCCTGCTCTATCAGATGGATATAGATTTCGGTCTTCCCGCTGGCGGTCACGCCATGCAGCAGACAGACATTCCGGGTCTGGAAGAGAGACATGATCTGGTAAAAGGCCCGCCGCTGGGCCTCACTCAACGGATTCAGGGGAAGGGTATCATAACGGCCTCCGTCCAGACGTCCCACTTCCGAGCTATAGACTTCCAGCACCTGCTTTCTCACCAGGGCGTCCAGCACGGCCGGACTTACTCCCGCAGCCTCCGTAAGCCTTTTCCGCGACACTTCCTTCAACGTTTCATCCGTTCCGTTCCAGCCCGACAACTCCACATATTTCATCAGTACGGCCAACTGCTTTTCCGTCTTCGGTCTGTCCAGCATATTCATCTGGAACTGCAATGCCTTTTCGGTCCGCATATTTCCGGCCAGCCTTACCCGGATCTCGGTCTTCGGCTTATAGCTGCGCTTCAGCTCCTCCTTGATACACACGGCTTCCTTCTCCAGCAGAGATCTGACTACCGGAAGTATATTCCTTATTCCGGCAGCCTTTTCCAGCTGGGTAACGCACTGCTCCGGATTCGCCGACAGCAGATCAAGCAGCAGCTGTTCCTTGGGAGGCAACGGCCCGGACGCCTCAAAGTCCGGATTATAGACCACCATCGTCTCGCTCTCCAGCTTCAGTCCCGAAGGGAGCGCCGCCTTATAGACATCACCTATCGTACAAAGATAGTAGTCGGAAACCCATTGCCAGAAATCGAACTGCCGTTTCAGCAGTACGGGACGCTCGTCCAGCACCTCCAGAATATCCTTGGTTTCATAAGCTTCCGGAGCCGAATCGTGCACGCTGACTACAATGGCCGTATAATACTTCTTCGGGCCGAACGGAACTACCACCCGGCATCCGCCATGCACTTTCCCCTCCAGAGCGGGAGGAAGCGAGTAGGTATACTCGCCGGCAATGGGCAACGGCACTATGACATCTACGTATTTCATCCTTGCAAAGTTACAAAAAGCCCCTGTACCTGCTTGCCTGTTGTGCAAACTTTTATAGCTTTGTAGAAAAGAGTATTCATTTTAATCTTACCAACATGAAAAATTACAGGATAGGTATTATCGGATGCGGCTGGATAGCCGAAAAGATGTCAATCACACTGGGAGGAATGAAAGGCGTGGAACGTTACGCCGTGGCCTCACGCAGCAAGGAGAAGGCGGAAAGGTTCGCCCGGGAATGGGGGTACAGCCGTGCCTACGGTTCGTACGAGGAACTGGCTGCCGACCCGCAGGTAGACCTGGTCTACATAGCCACCCCGCACTCATTCCACTACAGCCACGCCCGTATGTGCCTGGAACAGGGCAAGCCGGTATTATGCGAAAAGGCCTTCACGGCAAATGCCCGCCAGGCCGAGGAACTGCTGGACTTCGCCCGTGCAAAGAAAGTGTTCATCACGGAAGCCATCTGGACACGCTACATGCCGCTCTCACTCAAGATACAGCAGCTGCTGAAGGACGGTGTGATAGGTACTCCCTACATGCTGTCGGCCAACCTCAGTTATCCCATGTCCGAAAAAGAACGCATCCTGCAGCCGGAACTTGCGGGAGGCGCACTGCTCGACCTCGGGGTGTATGCCTTGAACTTTGCGGCGATGGCCTTCGGCGGCGATATAGCCGAAACCCACTCCGCATGCCAGAAAACCGTTACCGGAATGGATGCACAGGAAAACATCACCCTGTTCTATAAAGACGGGAAGATGGCGTCGCTGCAGGCCGGCATCTATGCCAAAAGTGACCGGATGGGGGTCATCTCGGGCGACAAAGGCCAGCTTATCGTGGAAAACATCAATTGCCCGCAGTCGGTACGTGTAATTGACAACGACTATAACATCACGGCCGTCTACCATGCGCCGCAACAGATCACCGGCTACGAATACCAGGTATACGCCTCGATCGAAGCCCTGGAAAACGGATGGCTGGAATCACCGTACATGCCGCACGCCGAAACCCTGCGGATCATGAAACAGATGGACGGGCTCCGGAAGGAATGGGGCGTAACCTATCCTTGCGACCTTTGACCGGCATGACAAAAAAATCCCCGAAACTGCGGTACAGTTCCGGGGATTTCCTTTATCCGTTATCAGAATCAGAACAGATACGCCAATGATATCTGCCAGGTATTCTTCTTTATCTCGATCAGGTTACTGTCTTCGTCCCAGCCTTTAGCCATCTTGCTGGTCCCGAAGTTATAGTTCACCCCTATCTGCAGATGCCGTATCAGCTTCACGCCCGCACCTACATTGAAGGTGGTATACTTATCCTTCATGTCCAGACGATAGTTACCGTTGCCGATACTCCCGTCGCCCACATTGAACCCGAACTGCGGACCGGCCGCCACATAAATGCCGGCAGTGCTTCCCAGCCCGAACGTCCATTTTACATTCACCGGAATCTCGATAGACTTGACCTTGTCGTCAAAAATGTCACTCTTGGCTCCCGACTGGTTATATAACGCAGCCGCATCGAGACCCAGTCCCAGGAGAGGGACCGTCAATTCCGCCATCGGTCCGATAAAGAAACCGGTACGGTTTTCACCGCTGAAAACATCTTTGCTGAAAGACAATGAAGATACGTTCAAACCGCCCTTCACACCGAACTTCAGCTGAGCCTGTGCCGCCGGAGCAACCATCAGCAGACAGATTAGAATAGTTAAAGTCGATACTAGTTTTTTCATAAACAGAAAGTCTTTTAATTAGGCATTTTTACAAATATAACATAATTATCTGATAAAAGTTCGATAATCAACGGATTATTTACAGCACATCCGGAAATCGCCTGCATAAGTCCATGTACAAATTTACAGACATACAACCTTTTTATCCAGAAAAAAGCGCCTGATTTTCATTATTTTTGCGAGAGAATCTAATATTAATCCAAAACAGAACTATGATCAAACGCATCTACACACTAGGTTTATGCCTGTGTTGTCTGCTTTCCATGTATGCCCAGAAACAGATCGGCCTGTCCGGAGAATGGCAGTTCCAGACCGACCGTGAAGACCGGGGCATTTCCGAAAAATGGTTCGGGCGGACATTGCAGGACCGTATCAACCTTCCGGGCTCCATGCCCGAGAAACTGAAGGCCGATCCCGTCACACTGGACACGAAATGGACGGCCTCCCTCTATGACAGCTCCTATTACTTCAACCCGGAACTGGAAATCTTCCGCCGCCAGGACAACCTGAAGTTCCCGTTTTTCCTGACCCCGGACCAACGCTATGTGGGGGTTGCCTGGTACCGGAAACAGGTGGAGATACCTTCCGGCTGGAAAGGCCAGAGAATCTTCCTGTTTCTGGAACGCCCGCACATCGAGACGAGCGTATGGGTAAACGGGAAACTCATCGGATCACAGAACAGCCTCAACACCCCGCATGAATATGACATTACGGATGCCGTTACAAGCGGCAGATGTACCATTGCCGTAAGGGTGGACAACCGGTACGAACGCGCACTGGTAGGCCCCGACTCACACAGCGTGACCGACCATACGCAAGGAAACTGGAACGGCATTACGGGCAAGCTGTGCCTCTATGCCCGCCCGCAGCTCTACATGGATGATATCCAGGTCTATCCCGATCCTTCCCGGCAACAGGCCCGCGTAAGGATAGCCTTGAAGGGTACCGGCAAAAAGGCGGCAATCACCCTGAAAGCCGAAAGCTTCAATGCAGGCAGACGGCACACGGTACCTGCCGTAAGCCGGGAATACACCCTTACATCGGCCGGTGACACCGTCGAGATGATTCTGCCTATGGGGAGCGGCATGCAGCTGTGGGACGAGTTCCACCCGGCCCTTTACCGGCTGACAGCCACCCTCAAGTCGGGGAAGATGACGGAAGAGAAAAAGGTGGAATTCGGCATGCGGACCTTCACCGTAGAGGGGAAATGGTTCTATGTAAACGGCCGGAAAATCATGCTCCGGGGCACAGTAGAGAACTGCGACTTTCCGCTTACCGGCTACCCGCCCACCGATGTAGCCAGCTGGGAACGCATATTCCGCATCTGCAAGAGCTACGGACTGAACCACATGCGCTTCCACTCCTACTGTCCGCCGGAAGCGGCGTTCACGGCTGCCGACCGTGTGGGATTCTACCTACAGCCCGAAGGGCCGAGCTGGCCCAACCACTCGGTACGCCTGGGCAACGGACAGTTCATCGACAAATACCTGATGGAAGAAACCGTCCGCATGTCGAAAGCATACGGTAACCACCCCTCCTTCTGCATGATGGCCTGCGGCAATGAACCGGCAGGAAACTGGGTAAGCTGGGTATCCGATTTCGTGGATTACTGGAAATCGACCGACAACCGCCGCATGTATACCGGCGCTTCGGTGGGAGGCGGATGGTCCTGGCAGCCCAAAAGCCAGTATCACGTAAAGGCTGGCGCACGTGGGCTCGACTGGAAGAGCCGGAGACCCGAAAGCTGTTCCGACTTCCGTGAACGCATCGACACCGTGGGAGAGCCCTACGTATCACACGAAACCGGACAGTGGTGTGTATTCCCCAACTTCAATGAAATAAAGAAGTACACCGGGGTCAACAAGGCCAAGAACTTCGAGATATTCGAATACCTGCTCGACAAGCATCACATGGGAAAACTGGGACACGAGTTCATGATGGCATCGGGCAAACTGCAGGCCCTGTGCTACAAGCACGAGATTGAACGTACACTGAGAACGCCCGACTACGCCGGCTTCCAACTGCTGAGCCTGAACGACTACTCCGGACAAGGCACCGCCCTGGTAGGTGTCCTGGATGTATTCTTCGACGAAAAAGGATATATCACGGCTCCCCAATGGCGCCGCTTCTGCTCACCCACCGTACCGCTTATCCGGACGGAAAAGTTTGTCTACACCAATAACGAAAGCTTCAAAGCGGATGTGGAAGTATCGCATTTCGGAGAGAAAGCGTTACAAAAGGCCCGGATGACATACCGGATTACAGACATCTACGGGAAGGTATACGCCGAAGGTGAACTGGGGACCTACGACATCCCCATCGGGAACCTGAACGCTACCGGCACCATAGACTGCCCGCTGGCCGGATGCAGGAAGGCGGAAAAGCTGAATGTGGAAGTACGCATTGAAGGCACAGACGCCGTCAACGACTGGGATATATGGGTCTATCCGGCCGAAGTGGAATTCAACGTATCCAATACCTACATTACCGACAGCCTGGACCAAAAAGCGCTGGATATCCTGAAGGCAGGAGGCAACGTACTGATTGAAGCCGGAAAGAAAGTACAGTACGGCAAAGAGGTGGAACAGCATTTCACCCCTGTATTCTGGAACACTTCCTGGTTCAAGATGCGTCCGCCACACACCACCGGCATCCTTACCAATCCGTATCATCCGCTGTTCAAGGACTTCCCTACCGAATACCACAGCAATCTGCAATGGTGGGAGCTGCTGAACCATGCACCGGTCATGCAGTTCACCGACTTCCCGGCCGACTTCCAGCCGCTGGTACAGAGTATCGACACCTGGTTCCTCAGCCGGAAGATAGGCGTCCTGTTCGAAGCGAACGTACTGAACGGAAAACTTGTGATGACAACCCTGGACCTTGAAAGTGATCCGGACAACCGCATCGTAGCACGCCAGCTGAAAAAGTCCATACTCGACTATATGGCGTCCGACCGCTTCCGCCCCGGGTTCACCGTCAAGCCGGAACTGATCCAAGAGCTCTTCACTAAAGTTGCCGGAGCCACCCAACTTTATACAAAAGAATCTCCTGCCGACCTGAAGCAGGGTATCTGATCTATCCGGTTACCCGATTCCTTTTCAAATATAAAGAGCCTTATCAAAACCTCTTCCGAAGCTATGATAAGGCTCTTTATAAGAATACCAGATTATCATCTCTTTCAATTGGACTTTTAAATCGCTCTTTCTCCGGTTCAAAAATGATCTATTTTTTATCCCCGTCTCCAAAGAATTTTTTCCGGTAATACGAATTGGCCGTATAGAGTGCGGCGGCAGGATTGTTCCCCGTAACACGGTCTTTGGTCACCAGCGTGGTGGTGTAGGCTTCGGCATACTTATAGAAGAGGCTGTCATGCCCTACGCACAGCCCGATCACCACATTCAGGTCGGTCTTCGCCTCATTCAACAGGCGGGCCTGCAGGATGGGGTTACACATGGCCGCCCCGATACTTTCACACTCGGCGGGGATACCCATCGAAGTCTTGGGCTTGCCGGCAACCTTACATATCACCGAATACGGTTCGAACCCGTTTGCCCGGAGGATACGGGCAAAGATACGCGCCTCGTTTATCAGTCCGATACAATTGGCAATCCCGATGCGCCGCGCATGGATCTTGTGCGCAAATTCCATGATCTCCTGTACACGCGTCCACTGGCAGTAGCCCTCGTATTCCACTTCCGCACTGGCTATCATCACCCGGCGGTTATCTCCTTCGTCATACCGCTCGAGCGCCCACTCCATATCTTCGTCCTTCAGGTTCGCCGTCAGGCAGAAATCGGGATATGTACGGTCCTTATACTTGCAGTTCTGCGTACCGCAATCTACGCAGGAATGTATTTCTTTTTCCTTTTCCATAAGTTATCCGTTTTTCTTTCATGTTTACAAAGATACGGATTTCCTTTTTCAAAGGAGCCCCTGCCGCTGGATATATGCCATAAACTGTTCCTTGTAGTTCTCGCCGACAGGAATGTACACGTCTTTCCCGAACAGGATACGGAACCGTGAAACCTCGGTTATCTTGCTCAAGTTGACAATGTACGAGCGGTGTACCCGCATGAAGTTGGAAGGCAGCATGGCCGACAGTTTCTACAAGCTGTTCAGCGTAATGACAGGTTTGGGACGGTCTTCGAGGTAGATACATACATACTCACTCATACCTTCTATATACAGAATCTTCCGCTTGTCAATACGTACTACCTTATATTCACTCTTTACGAAAAGCGTATCCTTTTCTCCGTCCGCCCCACGGGTCAGCGTATACATCTGCCTGGCCTTCTCGGCAGCCTTCAGGCAATCGGCAAAGCTGAAAGGCTTCATCAGGTAATCGATGGCATTGAGGCGGAAACCTTCTACCGCATATTCCGGATAGGCCGTAGTGAAGATTACCATAGGCGGATCGGGAAGCGAGCGTATAAAATCAATGCCGTTCAGGTCGGGCATGTTGATGTCGGCAAAAATCAGGTCGACAGGTGTATGTGCCAACGTTTCGGAAGCCTGGCACGCATCCTGGCATGAAGCGGCCAGCGTAAGGAAAGGAATGCGTGCAATGTATCCGGCCAGCTGCGTCAGGGCAAGCGGCTCATCATCGATAATCAGACATTTCATCATAGCGGAGGGATTATAAGTAACACTTCATAACAATCTTCATGTTCGGTTACGGCAAACGTGTAGTTCGTACCATAAAGCAGCCGGAGCCTTTTCCTTATATTATCTATGCCGATACCGTGATGGGCATCGCGGGTACAGGTATGCCGGCTGTTACGGCACCCGAAGAGGATACCGTCATCGGTCTGTACCATGCGCACATCGATAAACGAATCCTCACGGTAGCTCACCCCATGCTTGAACGCATTTTCCAGAAGTGAAATGAAAAGCAAGGGAGGCACCTGCACATCGGGTACAACAAGCGGAAAATCCGTACGGATATCCAGCCTGTCGGTATAGCGCAGTTTCATCAAGGCGATATAATTCCTGAGGAACTGGATTTCACGTTCCAGTGAAATCTGGTTCTTGTCGGCTTCATAAAGCATATACCTCATCAGTTTCGAAAGTTCGATAATGGTCTGCTTCGCCTTTTCGGCATCAATGTCTACCAGTGCATGGATATTGTTCAATGTATTCATGAAGAAGTGCGGATTAAGCTGGTACTTCAGGTACTGCAGCTCCGATTCCAGACGTCCGTGTTCCAGTTCCTTAAGCATCTCATCGTCATGGAGCGACTTAAGAAAAAAGCGGATGGTCAGGTTGAAACCCACCAGCAGAATAGCCACTATAATATGTATCAACAGGAAAGGAGGCCCCATCGGACTGTGCGGCAAATTTCTCTCTGCACCCGCAGGTGGTACTGCAGGAGCTCCGTCGGGATACAGAATATTATGCTCCGCCTCTCTGATTTCCCTGTGCCCCCGGAATCCGGGATGCGGACCGAGAGCCTGCAGATATCCGGGCAGATAAACGAACAGAATGCCGACCGTAAAGACCAATGACACGACGTAGCGGATATAGTATTTCCTGAGCAGGAGTCGGGGAATCAGCACATAGTTATGTACCAGGAACAGCAAAAAGAAGGGAAGCACAAGAAGCCAGGTAGCACTTACCTCCTCCCACAATCCCCTTCCGTCCGACGGACGGTCATCGTCAAGCAGGAAGCCCACAAGCGGCGTTCCCCATATCAACACCCAGATAGCGGCGTAGATGATCTGCTCTAAAAGTAACTGCTTCTGCAAATGCTTCATTGACGTGCGGTATTCATGCTTACATCTGCAAAAATACACGCCGTTTCCGCCCGGTGCAATTAAAATCGGCGAACGGAACAATTTTACAGACCAAGCAGAGATATTTCATCTTTTTTCACCTTTGCGACCTCCCCTCCCGAGACAGGCTGTTCCACTGAAAAATCTGATTTGCCGGCCGTTGGCTGATAGAATAGACGGGTTGGCTGATTCCATTTTCCGGAACACTCCCCCCTCCCTATCTTTACAACACGCAACAGAATAAAACAGAACCAAACAATAAAGCAGAACAACTATGTGCATAAAAAACATATATGGCATAATGGCGGTGATATTCATTGCCATATGGCTCGGATCCTGCCGAAACGAAGACGTCGACTATTACCCGATCGGGAAAAAACACCTGGGTGAAACCTATACGGAATACGTAATAAACAATGTACTACCCGGAGATACGGTAAACCGTATTGTCCTGAACTTCTATCCCGAAGAAATAACGTCTCTCTCATACATTACATACGATGAATCGGCCTACACATTCAACTTCAGTCGGGGAGAAACTGCAAAATACCTTCTTTCGTGGGATTATGACACCGACGGAAGCTATGTGGAAGTCCAGTACGGACAGAATGGCATGTGGCATACAGTAAACGAACAGAAGCACTCGGGAGAGTACCTTCTCACGGCCAATGACGGGATGAGTGTAAGGATGAGCATACGAAGCGGAGGTTCTGTTTCCTACAGCGACGGGCAAGTAAAATATTCCATCGGTGTAACTGTAAACCGGTTCTCCATAGAAGAGGCAGACGAAGACCGCTAGCCGGAAGGCTCTATATGAAAAAAGGTTGTAACCATTTGGCTACAACCTTTTTTTGTGGACCAGCCAGGGCTTGAACCTGGGACCTCCAGATTATGAGTCTGTTGCTCTCTACGGCATAGAAAAGCTTCGCTTTCCTATGCAACCAACTGAGCTACAAGTCCTTTGCACATCATTGCTAACAGGTTAATAAACTCTATTCGGAATGAATTAGTCAACAATCAGTCAACATTCGTTCTTAATGCAAAGATAGGTATTCTTGCAGGTTTATGCAATGATTATGGCTTATTGTTTGGTGGCTACATTTATTTTTTCCTCTATATCAAGATAGAATAAGTTTATTGATAGGATATTTATCCCAATGAGCGAATTCCATCTTTATATCAGTATTCCTGTTTTGAGAATATCCGCATATAGAGGATTATTGGTATCCTCCGTAAGTAAAACAGGCTCTATAAGATTGCTTATCTTACGTTTCAGTTTCCACAATAAAGGAGTATCTTCAAAATAATCATCACTCATGCGTTCTACCACAACAGCAATATCAATGTCGCTGTCTTCTGTATGGTTGCCTTTACTGTATGAACCATAAAGGTAAAGAGCCTTTAAAGGCAACCGTTCTGCGACTGCCGCTTTATAGCGTTGTGCCAATTTTATAGCTTGCTCTTTATCCATATTCTTAACTTATCAGTTTGTTCAATCAGTTCCTTGCAACGGTCGGCGGTCAGACTTTTCATCAATCGCTCCTTATATGAGGGGTAACGTGCTTCTATGTTTAATGGTTCAAGTTCGTCTATGAAGTCAGTCTGTTCTTCTGACATGTCTTTATCCAAACCGCTTTTTTCCGCAAGTCTTGATAAACTATGAATTTTCAAAGGTGGTTCTTCCAACACATTACTCCAATATGCTTTGAGAATCTTCTCTATGGTTTGGTGACACATGAAAGCCACATAAAGGTAACGCTTGGTTTCAAGCATAGCCTTTGCTGTGTCAAAATCATAGTCTGACATCTCAATCCAATATGTTGCTTTGTCATTCATTGAACTTTAATGTTGTATTAAATGCAAATATATAGAATTTCTGTAAGAAACTATCATTTGATATTGAAAAACAGACTTATAATGTTGTCATGTCTATAATTTATAAGTGGTACTTTTTTCTACTTCTCCCTATAAATCGGGATCTCTCTGACCGACAAAACGCATCTCAGTGATTAGTCAACAATTAGTCAACAAATGCTGTGCTTGGATTATATAAACTACTTGCAAGAGCAATAACAGAAGTCATAAAAAGCCAAAAAGAAAAGCGTTAACTGCTTGATTTTGTGCAATTAACGCTTCTTTTTTGAGTGGACCAGCCAGGGCTTGAACCTGGGACCTCCAGATTATGAGTCTGTTGCTCTAACCAACTGAGCTACAAGTCCGATATTTCAGATATGTTTCCGAAACCGGTGCAAAAGTAATGGTTTGGTATCAATTCTGCAAGATATAGCCTCATTTTTTTGATAAAAAAATTTAATATATGGCACTTTCCCGAAATATAATGTAATTTTGCGAAACTTAATCTTTTAATTATTAGGCATTATGTCACAAAACACGAACGAACCTCATCTGACCGGCCTGACCGACCAGGAAGTTCTGGCCAGCCGCGAGAAACACGGCGTAAATCTGTTGACTCCCCCCAAACGTACACCCATGTGGAAACTGTACCTGGAGAAATTCCAGGACCCGGTTATCAGAGTATTGCTTGTAGCCGCTGTGTTTTCACTCATCATCTCAATCATCGAAAATGAATACGCCGAAACCATCGGTATCTTCTTCGCCATATTCCTGGCAACGGGTATCGGATTTTATTTCGAATATGATGCCAACAAGAAATTCGACCTGCTCAACGCCGTAGGTGAAGAAACGCCCGTAACGGTTATCCGTAACGGCAAAGTAAGGGAAATTCCGCGCAAGGACCTGGTAGTGGGCGATATCGTCATCCTGAATACGGGAGAGGAAGTCCCTGCCGACGGTGTCCTGCTGGAAGCCGTTTCGCTGCAGGTCAACGAATCGACCCTGACCGGCGAACTGATGGTGAACAAGACGACAGACGAAGCCCACTTCGACGAAGAGGCTACCTACCCGTCGAATACCGCAATGCGCGGCACGACCATTACCGACGGACATGGAATCATGAAAGTGGAACGCGTGGGCGACGCTACGGAAATAGGTAAAGTGGCCCGTCAGGCTACGGAAGAAAGTCAGGAGCAGACCCCGCTGAACATACAGCTCACCAAACTGGCCAATCTGATAGGAAAGGCCGGATTTACCATTGCCGCACTTACCTTCATCATCTTTACCGGCAAGGACCTGTATGCATTCTTCGCCGCAGGAAGCTATACGGGCGACTGGCATTCATGGCTGCACATTGCCCGCATCGTACTGAAATATTTCATGATGGCGGTAACACTTATCGTGGTGGCTGTCCCCGAAGGGCTGCCCATGAGCGTGACATTGAGCCTTGCGCTGAACATGCGCCGCATGCTGAAGACAAACAACCTGGTACGCAAGATGCACGCCTGCGAAACCATGGGAGCCATTACCGTTATCTGTACCGACAAGACCGGTACACTGACCCAGAACCTGATGCAGGTGTATGAAGCGCAACTGGACGAATCGGATCCCGACCTGATAGCCGAAGGCATCGCCGCCAACTCGACGGCTTTCCTGGAAGAAAAAGGCGACGGCGAAAAACCGTCCGGGGTAGGAAACCCTACCGAAATTGCCCTGCTGCTATGGCTCAACGGAAAAGGACAGAACTACATGAAGCTGCGTGAGGAAGCCAAGGTCGTGAACCAGCTCACGTTCTCGACCGAACGGAAATACATGGCCACGCTGGTTGACTCACCCATACAGAAGAAACGTGTACTATATATAAAAGGTGCTCCGGAAATCATAATGGGCAAATGTAACCTGACAGCGGAACAGGTGGCACAGTACAACAGCCAACTGCTGGCTTACCAAAACAAGGCCATGCGTACACTGGGACTGGCATACCGCTATATACCGGAAGGTGCGTCTGAAGACTGCGCCGGACTGGTGGCCGAAGGAGGAATGACGTTCCTGGGCATATTCGCCATCAGCGACCCGATACGTCCCGACGTACCCGACGCTGTAAAGAAATGCCAGTCGGCCGGCATCGGCATCAAGATCGTGACGGGTGACACGCCGGGAACGGCTACCGAAATAGCCCGCCAGATCGGTCTATGGAAACCGGAAGACACGGAACGCAACCGCATTACAGGCGTGGAATTCGCAGCGTTGAGCGACGAAGAGGCACTCGACCGGGTACTCGACCTGAAGGTGATGAGCCGTGCCCGCCCGATGGACAAGCAGCGCCTGGTACAGCTGCTCCAGCAGAAAGGCGCCGTAGTGGCGGTAACCGGCGACGGTACAAACGACGCCCCTGCACTGAACCATGCACAGGTAGGCCTTTCCATGGGTACAGGTACTTCCGTAGCCAAGGAAGCCAGCGACATAACCCTGCTGGACGACTCTTTCAACAGTATCGCTACGGCTGTAATGTGGGGACGCTCCCTCTACAAGAACATACAGCGCTTCATCGTATTCCAGCTCACCATCAACGTGGTGGCCCTGCTCAGCGTACTGCTGGGAGCTTTCTTCGGGACCGAACTGCCGCTTACCGTAACCCAGATGCTGTGGGTAAACCTGATTATGGATACGTTTGCCGCCATGGCACTGGCATCCATCGCTCCAAGCATGGACGTCATGAACGAAAAGCCGCGTAAACAGACCGACTTCATCATCACCAAAGCCATGCGTAACGATATCTTCGGTGTAGGTATCCTGTTCCTGGCTGTCCTGATGGGACTGCTGGCGTGGTTCAAGACTCTGCCCGGAGGAATGGATGTGCACCACCTTACCGTATTCTTCACCATTTTCGTAATGCTGCAGTTCTGGAACCTGTTCAACGCCAGTGTATTCGGCACCAACCATTCCATCTTCAAGGACGCCGGTCACGCCATGGGCATGCTCAGTGTAGCGCTGATTATTTTGGTAGGTCAGATCATTATTGTTACCTTTGGCGGAAAAGTGTTCCGTACCGAACCGCTGCCGCTCCATGAATGGCTTCTGATTATCGGAAGTACCTCGGTTGTACTCTGGATAGGCGAGCTGTGGAGAGGTATAGGCCGATTAAAAAAGAAATGACCGTTTATGGAAATCATAACAGGCGACATACAGATAGCCATTCCCCCCTGTGCAGCTACTATAGGCTGCTTTGACGGTGTCCACCGCGGGCACCGGTACCTGATCGGACAGGTCTGCCAGGAAGCCGCACAAAGGGGACTGTCGTCTGTACTCATCACCTTCCCCGTACACCCGCGCCAGGTCATGCAGTCCGACTACAGACCCCAGCTTCTTTCCTGCCTCCAGCAAAAGACCGACCTGCTCCAACAGCAGCCCGCCGACTACTGCATCATGCTTCCGTTCACCCGCGAGCTGTCCATGCTTTCGGCATACGAGTTCATGCGGCTGCTGTGCGACCGTTACCAGGTGAAAGTGCTCGTAATAGGTTACGACCACCGCTTCGGACATAACCGCAGCGAAGGTTTCGAAGACTATTGCCGCTACGGACGTGAACTGGGAATGGAAATAGTACATGCCCGGGCTCTGGTGGAAGACGAACTGTCCATCAGCTCTTCGACCATACGCAACCTGCTGAAACTGGGTGAAGTGGAACGTGCCAACCATTTTCTGGGCTACCGCTATTACCTGGACGGGGTTGTAGTGGACGGCTACAAGGTAGGGCGCACATTGGGATTCCCTACAGCCAACCTCCAGCCTTCCTGCCCCGACAAACTGATTCCGGCAGAAGGCGTATATGCCGTCTATGCCTATGTCAAGGGCCGACGCTATGCCGGCATGCTCAACATCGGACACCGGCCGACCGTAGACAACGGGAACGACCTGAGCATTGAAGCCCACATCCTGGACTTCTCGGACAATATCTACAACCGCTACCTGCGCATCGAATTCATGCACTTTATCCGTCCGGAACAGAAATTCGGAAATCTGGAAGCGCTGAGGGCACAACTCCGGAACGACAGGGAAACCGTAGCCCGCCTGCTGCCCTGACCCGGCAAACACACTTCACCTGTACAATTCTTCCGTAAAACATTAACCATGGTAAGAACAATCAAACTCATACTCTATTTCTTTGCCTACCAGCTGGCATTCTCAAGCGTATTCCTGATAGGATACATGATCTGCCACCACACGCTGGAAATGCCCACATACGATTCACCGGGATTCCTGAACGTATCACTCATAGCCCAGGTACTTTCCACACTGGCCGTAGGCATCCACCTGGCATGGGGCGGATACATACCGCTCAACCGGAAGACCCTCTCCCCCGTTTCGGCCGGAACAGTCATAACCTGCATATTCCTGATAGCGGGAATGGGGCTCTGGACCAACTATTTCAATGAAGCGCTGGACCTGCCGGACACCATGGAGGAACTTTTTACACGGATGATGTATAACCCCTTCGGAGTCATAGCGGTAACCATTATGGCCCCCATCGTGGAAGAGATGCTTTTCCGCGGTGCCATAGAAGGGCATCTGCTGCGCAAATGGAAGAATCCCGCATGGGCCGTCATCGCATCGTCGCTGATTTTCGGACTGGTCCATTACAATCCGGCACAGGTTCCGTTCGCCTTCGTCCTGGGACTGGCTTTGGGATGGGTGTATTACCGTACCGGAAGCCTGCTGCCGGGAATGATCATGCATTTCGTGAACAACACCTCTTCGGTTATCCTGTTCCACCTGGCGGACGACAAGAACGCTACCCTGAACGACATGCTCGGTCCCGTCGGCGCAGCCTGTTACGCCGGAGCGGGAATCATCGTAACGGTAGTCTGTATATGGCTCATCGGCAGGAA
>ULQU01024352.1_pt1 | contig 39316 bp, 27 predicted proteins | sample 1954841 | NCBI WGS metagenome assembly ULQU01 (sample SAMEA4835664, study PRJEB28245) | human gut metagenome | biome: gut microbiome; material: fecal sample | place: Denmark | collected 2008
AAGGCCCCGAGGTCAGTCCGACTTCGGGGCTTTTTTTTATGCCCGATAAAAAATTAAGAATTTATTTTTTGTTGATTGTGACTATACCGGAATCGGGTATAATGTCAAACAGAATTCTATTGCCTTCTATTCGTGATTCTATGGCTTTCTTACGGCAGTTAATGCTTGCGTCGGACCAATCTTCCGGAAGAGGGTATGAAACCGTTACAGGGGTCTTATATACGCTGTCCGGTAAATTGTCTGTCACCGTGAGACTGATTTGTTTTTCACTTCGTTCAATTTCCTTGATTTGCGCTGTTTCCTTTTCCTTTGCATAGCAGATATAGTCCTTGAACGTAGTTACCCAAAATACAGGATTGTTATGGATATATTCCAAGGATTCCTCCAAGGCTTGGGATGATAATGGTGAATATCCGGGGCCATTATCTATTTCGTGGATAAGAAGTATGCAACATCCGTTTTGCTGGAGTGTATTTCTGAACAGCCTTACCAGACTTTCTCCGGTTGTAAAACCGGATTCTTTGCCCACTACAATGGAGCTGATACGCATGAAATTGTCGGGGGTGGATTTTTCTATTTGTCCTGAACAGATACGGGCTCCTAAATAATACCGGGCAGTAATGGAGTCACTGGGAGCATTGCAGAATGGATAGGCAAGTGTATATACTTTGTTTCCTGTCTTGGATTCGATCAATCGGTTAGACTGAACATATTCTGTTTCGGCTACTTCATCGGTCAGATTACAGTGAGTCTGTGTATGGCTCGCTATTTCGTGTCCGTTACGGCTTATTGCAGTCAAGACATTCCAGTCGGGATTGAAGGCTTGTGATACAAAGAAGGTAGCCGGGGCTTTATAGCGGTCCAGAATAGGGATGGCTGTCTTGAACTGGTTAGGACATGCGTCATCAAAAGTGTAGCATACAGCGGCCTGTCTGTTTCCCTGCCAGGTAGTTATATAAGGGAGGGAAGACTCTTGTGCCTGTACCGATAAGATACAGCTGCAGAATAACGGGAATAAAGCTTGTTTTATCATGTTAAACGGATATTTTATTTAAGGTTAAAACAGAAAAAGTTGTATTACAAAAAGATATTTTTCTAGATGTAATACAACTTTTTTCTTGTTGGTTCAATATTAAAGTAAATTATTTATGGTGTTCATCCGGATGTGGATAGTCTATTGTGTAATGCAATCCACGGCTTTCCTTGCGTTCCATAGCTTGTCGGGTAATCAGGTAACCTACGTTAATCATATTACGCAGTTCACAGATTTCGCGGGAAGCCTTGACACGTTTGAACAGACGTTCTGTTTCTTCGTATAGGATATCCAGACGGTTCCATGCACGTACCAGGCGCAAGTTGCTCCGTACAATACCTACATAAGCTTCCATAATCTGGTTCACTTCCTTCATACTTTGAGTTATAAGGATACGTTCTTCGTTGCTGATTGTACCTTCGGCATTCCATTCCGGAATATCTTCGTTGAAATCATAACGGTCCAATACACTCAATGCATGTTTGGCTGCAGCGTCGGCATAGACAATGGCTTCGATGAGTGAATTTGAAGCCAGACGGTTACCTCCATGCAGACCGGTGCAGGAACATTCTCCTAAAGCGTACAGGCGTTTGATACTGGATTGTCCGTCAAGATCTACCTTGATACCTCCACATAAGTAGTGTGCGGCCGGAGCTACAGGGATGTAGTCTTTGGTAATGTCAATACCCAGGCTCAGGCACTTCTTATAAATGTTCGGGAAATGTTTTTTCGTTTCTTCCGGATCTTTATGTGTGACATCAAGGTAAACATGGTCTTCACCGCGCTGTTTCATTTCACTGTCGATGGCACGTGCCACGATATCGCGTGGTGCCAATGACAGACGCGGATCATATTTCTGCATGAATTCTTCGCCGGCCAGATTCTTCAGTACGGCTCCATAACCTCTCATAGCTTCGGTAATGAGGAAACTTGGGCGGTCGCCCGGATGGTACAAGGCTGTAGGATGGAACTGGATAAATTCCATATCCTTCACCACACCTTTGGCACGGTATACCATGGCAATTCCGTCGCCTGTTGCTACCAACGGGTTGGTTGTATGGTTATATACGGCTTCACAACCGCCGGTAGCCATAACCGTAACCTTGGAAAGGAATGTGTCCACTTCACCGGTTTCTTCATTCAGCACATAAGCTCCGAAGCATTTGATACCGGGAGTGTGCCGGGTGACAATGATGCCCAGATGATGCTGGGTGATGATTTCAACGGCATAATGGTTACTGAAGATGGTTATATTAGGAGTCTGTTTGACGGTTTCGATCAGACTTGTCTGGATTTCGGCTCCGGTATTGTCTTTATGATGAAGTATGCGGAACTCCGAATGTCCTCCTTCTTTGTGCAGATCAAATTCTCCATTTTCCTTCTTGTCGAATTTGACTCCCCATCTGATGAGTTCCTCAATTTGTGAAGGCGCATTGCGTACCACCTTTTCTACGGCTGCAGGATCGCTGATCCAGTCGCCTGCAACCATGGTGTCGTGGATATGTTTTTCAAAATTGTCAACCTTGAGGTTGGTAACAGAAGCAATACCGCCCTGGGCATAAAATGTATTGGCTTCTTCAAGTCCGGCCTTGCAGATAAGTGCAACCGAACCTTTATGCGCTACTTTTAACGCAAAACTCATTCCGGCAATTCCTGAACCGATAACGAGAAAATCGAATTTTTTTACCATAACGTTTGTATATATACTGCAAAACTACAAAAAAACTATTTTTCAGTAATTGTGGGGCTGATATTTTTTGATGGTTTTTTAAAGGAGGAAATAGATAAATCACTATCTTCACACGTACAATTTAAAATTGAAGAGTATGAACAGGACCTTTTATTCGGGTGTCGGCTGGTGGTATTGGCTGGTAATAGCGGTTTCTTCGGTGGGGATGTTTGCATTTTTCTGGTTGCATGATATACTGGTGGCTGTCATTTTTGCCTTACTGGTCATTATGGAAATAGAAATGCTTATACATACACGGTATATCATCACGGCCGACGGTGTCTTGAAAATTGAAAGCGGAAGGTTCATCTCCGGTGTATCGGTTGAACTGGAACGGATTGTAAGTGTACGTAGAGTACGTTCAATGACATTTTTTGAGCCTGCCCTTTCTTTTGAACGTTGTGAACTTTGTTTCAGGCGTAGAAACGGCAGTCTGGCCAAAATAAGTATCTCTCCTAAAAATCGGGAAGATTTTGTGAATTGGATCAGAAAAAGGAATTCAGCTATTGAGTTGCTTGACAAGTAGGATATGGAATAGAAATCTTTTTTAATAAATGATAGAAATTATGAGATATGATTTAGCAATTATCGGTGGTGGTCCTGCCGGTTATACGGCAGCGGAAACCGCTGGAAAAGCAGGATTAAGTGTAGTTTTGTTTGAAAAGAATGCATTGGGTGGTGTATGTCTGAATGAAGGATGTATTCCTACCAAAACATTGTTATACTCGGCTAAAATGTATGATCATGCACGCCAGTCTTCGAAATATGGTTTGAGTGTATCGGATGTTTCTGTTGATTTGGGAAAAGTGGTTACCCGGAAGTCCAAAGTTGTCCGTAAATTGGTTTTGGGGATAAAGGCACGTCTGGAGGCTTGTCATGTTACAGTCGTAAACGGAGAGGCACAGGTAGTTGACAGCCATACCATTCGCTGTGGAGAAGAGACTTATGAATGCGACAAACTGATATTGTGTACAGGTAGTGATACGGTTATTCCTCCGGTACCCGGTCTTGAAACCGTTGGTTTCTGGACTCATCGTGAGGCTCTTGCCAATAAGGAAATTCCTCAATCGCTGGCTATCATTGGTGGGGGTGTTATCGGAATGGAGTTCGCCTCATTTTTCAATAGTCTGGGAGTCAAGGTTACCGTTATTGAAATGCTTCCTGAAATTCTTGGAGGGCTTGATAAAGAGATTTCTGCAGCACTTCGTGCTGACTATACCAAGAAGGGGATTACTTTCTTGTTGGGAGCAAAGGTAACCAGTGTCTTTGAGGATGAGGGGAATATTTACGTGAACTATGAACAAAATGGAGAAAATGCTACTGTAGCAACCGATAAATTATTAGTCAGTACAGGACGTAAACCGGTGATGAATGGTTTCGGACTGGAAAATCTTTCTTTGGAACGTACAGAACGTAATCTGATTGTGGTTGATGAGCATTTACAGACATCGGTCGAGGGTGTATATGTATGCGGTGATCTGAACGGTAAGTCTTTATTGGCACATACCGCGGTTCGTGAAGCGGAGGTAGCGGTACATCATATTTTAGGAAAAGCCGATTCGATGAGTTATGATGCCATTCCTTCTGTGGTTTATACGAATCCGGAAGTAGCTTGTGTAGGAAGCTCTGAAGAGGCATTGGTCAAGTCGGGTGTTTCTTATCATGTAATTAAACTTCCGATGACATATTCTGGACGCTTTGTGGCTGAAAATGAAGGCGTAAATGGTATTTGTAAAGTATTGATAGATGACAAGGGAATTATTCTAGGAGTACATATGTTAGGTAATCCTGCCTCGGAACTGATCGTGATGGCAGGGATGATGGTAGAAGACAAACGTTCTTATTTGGAATGGAAACGTTATGTATTTCCCCATCCTACAGTAAGTGAAATATTCAAAGAATTATAATAGGTTGGGATAGCATAGGTTGTTTTTAAGGGAAGTTTCATGAAGCTGAGGACAATATTATTGCTGGTTTCTTGTCTGGTCTTCTGTATGTCGGAGGCACAGCCATTGTCTGGACGTCTGGATACTTTTATTTCTTCTTCCGAATTGTTGAAGACATCAGAAGTCGGTATATCCGTTTATGACCTGACGGAAGGAAAAACTGTCTATACATATCAGGACCAGAAGCTGTACCGTCCGGCTTCTATCGAAAAGATAATAACGTCAGTCACGGCTTTGTCGGTGTTAGGTTCTGATTATCAGTATCAGACCCATCTGGCTTATACGGGAGATATTTCCGGTGACAGTATATTGCATGGTGATTTGTATGTAGTCGGTGGTTTTGATCCGGAATTTATGGAAGAAGATATGGTCAGACTGGCAGAGGCTGTCCAGCATGCCGGAATCCGTCATATCGAGGGCTCTCTGGTAGGAGATGTATCGATGACAGATTCTGTATATTGGGGGCCCGGATGGTCATGGGATGACACTCCTTATTATTTCCAGCCTTATCTTTCACCTTTGATGTTGAACCGCGGATGTGTGAACGTTACGGTTATTCCCGGGAAAAAAGGGGGAAGACCTATCGTGAAGGTACATCCGGAATCGGATTATTATACCGTCGATAATCAGGCAGAGAGTTATGTGATAGGGGCCGGTAAGCTGAATGTCACCCGTAACTGGTTGTCGAATGGCAATATAATCCGTGTAGAAGGTAATGTCAACAAACGCACAATGGAAACTCTCAATCTGTATTCGTCGGAAGACTTTTTTATGCATACTTTTGCCTATCAGTTGAAGAAACGGGGAATTTCTTTCCGGAAGATGGCTTATGGTTTATGTCCGGAATCAAGCAAAGGGTTTTATACGTGCAGCCGCCCCTTTCTTTCTGTACTTGAAAGAGCATTAAAGAAAAGTGACAACCTTTCTGCCGAATCTATCTTTTATAGTTTGGCGGCGGTTAAATCCGATAAACCTTTTGTAGGTTCGAAAGATGCCCAAAAGGTGGTATATCAGTTTATGAAGGATTCTATAGGTTATATGTCCGAACGCTATAATATTGTGGATGGCAGCGGTGTGTCTCTGTATAACTATATTTCGCCGGATCTGTTGATGGAATATTTGAAATATGCCTATAGTCGTAAAGATATATTCATGTTTCTTTATAATGCTTTGCCCATCGCCGGGGTAGATGGAACCCTGTGTTACAGAATGCGTAGAGGAAAACCGTTCCGTAATGTCCGTGCCAAGACCGGAACTGTGATGGGGGTAAGTTCTTTAGCCGGATATGTAAAGACATCGGGCAAGCATCTGCTGGCGTTTGTCATTATTAATCAAAATGCATTGAATGGAAAAGAAACACGGCTTTTTCAGGATAAGATTTGTGAAATTTTATCTGATTGATAGAAAGAATTTGTATATTTGTACATCTTCGGATAAAAATGACAATAAAGAGGCTATTTTAGTAACAATATAAATTTAAGAAAATTATGGTTAATTTTTCACTTGAAGGTAAAATTGCTCTGGTAACAGGAGCTTCCTATGGAATCGGATTTGCTATTGCTACCGGTTTTGCACAGGCTGGTGCCACTATTGTTTTTAACGACATCAAACAGGAGCTGGTAGATAAAGGTCTGGCAGCTTATAAAGAATTGGGCATCAATGCTCACGGATATGTGTGTGATGTTACAGATGAAAAGGCTGTCAATGCTTTCATTGCTCAGATAGAAAAGGAAATTGGTGTTATTGACATTCTGGTGAACAATGCCGGTATCATCAAACGTATCCCTATGTGTGATATGACAGCAGCCGAATTCCGTCAGGTTATTGACGTTGACCTGAACGCTCCGTTCATTGTTTCCAAAGCCGTTATTCCAGGTATGATCAAGAAAGGTCATGGAAAGATTATCAATATCTGTTCTATGATGAGTGAACTGGGACGTGAAACCGTATCTGCATATGCAGCAGCTAAAGGTGGTTTGAAGATGTTGACCCGTAATATCGCTTCCGAATATGGCGAATACAATATCCAGTGTAACGGTATCGGTCCGGGTTATATTGCAACTCCTCAGACAGCTCCGTTGCGTGAACCTCAGCCGGATGGTTCCCGTCATCCGTTTGATGCCTTTATTGTAGCCAAGACTCCGGCTGCCCGTTGGGGAACTCCGGAAGATCTGATGGGTCCTGCAGTATTCCTGGCTTCAGACGCATCTAACTTTGTGAATGGTCATGTATTGTATGTAGACGGTGGTATTCTGGCTTATATCGGTAAGCAACCTAAATGATCTTTGTATTGAGAAATAAAAATGAAAAAAGCTGATGTTTCATGCATCAGCTTTTTTCATTTCAGTCGAATACCTTGAATTCATATCCCTGTTCCAATAGCCATTCAATCGAACGTGGAAGGGCATATTTCATATTTTTTTCTGATTTAATCGAATCATGGAACGTGATGATCGATCCGTTCCGTACGTATTTTTTTAATATATTGAACACTTGCGGACCGTTTAACCGTTTGCTGTAGTCCCGAGTAACCAGATCCCACATTACAATCTGATATTTACGTTTCAGTACCATATACTGTAACCAGCGCATATGTCCGTGTGGAGGACGGAATAGGTTAGTGTGTAGATATTCATTGGCTTTATCGGCGTTGGACAGGTAGTTTCTGCTTAAATATTCAGATCCTCTTATATGGTTGAATGTATGGTTACCTATGCGGTGGCCCCTTTCAACTACCATTTGGAATTCTTTGGGGTGTTTTCTCACATTGTCTCCTACCATAAAGAATGTGGCTTTAATTCCATATCTGTCGAGCAGATCGAGTACCCATGGGGTTATTTCAGGGATCGGCCCGTCGTCGAATGTCAGATAAACCGATTTCTCTTTTGGGTCCATACGCCATAAGGCACTGGGATAAATCCATCGGAGTAATAATGGGGGTTGTTCTATGAGCATGTTTTTCAGGGGTTGTTTGTGAACATATAAAAATCTATCAAAGGTACCCTGTTTTTCGGCTTCCTTTGATAGATTTTATATAAGCTGTTATTTTTGTTGTTGTCCTACACGTGCCTCCAATAATTTATATAACTGGTCAAATTTTTCTGCATAATGTCCGGCTGAGGGCAACGGTTTACCTGTTTTGGTGTCTTTCAGTGTCGCTAATGTCTTGCAGACATCATCCAATATATAGAAATGACGCATACAGTCTTCGTATGAGCTTGTCAGATGAGTTTCATCCAGGCTCAAGTACCAAGTTGCATATTCTACAGAGTTGTTAGCCAATTGATCCAGAATATCTTCGGCTTTCTGGATCTGTCCTAGCTTGATGTAATCGTCGGCCATTTCTTTGGAACTGCTGTAGATATAATCATGCCGCACTGTAGTGCTTGGTATCTTTTTTTCGCAATAGTTAAGTACTTCCAAAGCCTTGTCGTTCTTACCTTCTTTAATCAGTTGGCTTGCCAGTTGGACAAACAGACGGCGATGTGTATCGCACATACGCAATACCGTTTCGTCCAGATAGATGTCCGGATTGTCGATGCCACCGAATTTGAATTTATGCATCAGGTTATCGTACATCTTGTCTGTATCAATCTGACGTCCGAGTGCCGCATTGTTGAATGGAGTGATCCGATATGCCAGTCCTTCCTGTATGAAATTCTGGGTTAGATTCATGTGGTTGTCGGAACCTACTGTGATGGCCATATATAACGGGCGTTCCCAATTTGTATTGGCCAGCATTTCCAACATCATCAATTCGCTCTTGTATAACATACGTTTGCCCTTCAACGAAATATGCATATAGTCTGGAATGGAATCGGGTGTCATCATTCCTGAACGTTTGATGGCTTCTTTATCCAATTTGATGACGATACTGTCTGTCGGAATCATCTGTAACCCTTCTTTAGGAGCCAATACCCAATATTTCAGGATATTCTTCAATTCGTATGGATTATCACCGAATTCTTTTTTAGCTTCTTCCGGATTTTGTTTATAGTAGTTATTGATAGTTTCCATGGCTTCCGGTCGTACATATACTGCTTCGTTGTGCCCTTGTACGTAGTTGATACGGTCCCAGTTGATTGGAACAGACGGAGAATCGTAGGCCGGACGACGCATCTGGTCGATGTACCAGTCGGTTTGCAGATAACTCAAGTTACAAACACGTACGTCGGTACGGAATCCTTCTGTCTCTTGGTTATACCATAGTGGGAATGTATCATTATCGCCATTGGTAAAGAGGATTGGGTTACCTTTGTCTTGTACACTGCTCAGGTAGTTCTGGCCGAAATCACGGCAAGTATAACGTCCGCTACGATCATGGTCGTCCCATGTTTGGCTGACCATCTGGATCGGAACTAACACACATACAATGCTGGCCAAAATGGCAGCTGGTTTTTCTCCCATTTTGTTTTTCAGCCATTCGGAGATAGCAGCAACACCTAAACCTATCCATATCGTAAATGCATAGAATGATCCTGCATAGGCATAATCCCGTTCACGAGGTTGCTGCGGAGTCTGGTTCAGATAAAGTACGATGGCCAGACCGGTCATGAAGAAAAGGAAAAATACAATCCAAAATTGCTGGATACCTTTTTCTCCCCGATATGCCTGCCAGAACAGACCGATCAATCCCAGAATCAGAGGCAGACAATAGAATACGTTATGTCCTTTATTGTTCTTTAAATCGCTCGGTAATAGTGTCTGGTCACCTACAAGGAATCGGTCGATGAACGGAATTCCGGTAATCCAGTTGCCGTGTTCAATTTCACCTTGTCCCTGAATGTCATTCTGGCGTCCGGCAAAGTTCCACATAAAGTAGCGCCAGTACATATAGTTCAGCTGGTAGATGAAGAAGAACTTGATATTGTCCCATTGGGTAGGGATTTTCACCATAATCATCTCACCGCATTGGTCGTATGGAACCATGCGGCCTTCTACTCCACCTAGCCAGTCTTCATATGCTTTTGCATGTGCATCACTGTACATACGTGGGAAAAGCATATTCTGGGCATATTTGTATTCGGTCTTGTTACGTATTACTTCATAACTGTCTTTTTCTCCAGGATGTTCTTTCTCTTTACGTTGATATACTGGAGCTCCTTCACTTACGTCATACATACAGCCTCCATCAACTTCTTTCAAGGCCATTTTAGAAGCGTATGTCTGTCCATAGAACAATGGGCGCGTACCATATTGTTCACGTCCCAGGTATTCTCCCAATGTAAAGATATCTTCCGGAGAGTTCTGGTCCATCGGTGTGTTGGCAGACGAACGGATTACAATTACCGCATAGGACGAATAGCCCACAACAATCATCATCAGGCATAGCAGGGCTGTATTCAGGGTACGGGCAGATACACGGTATTTTTCGGGTAAGTTTCCGAAGAGATAGAGTGCAAGAACAGCCAATACGATAATACCGATCAGCACACTGCTCCATCCGTGTCCATAAAATGGGATACCCAATAGGGCAATTGTCAGCAGGAAGGAAATGTTCATCCGTTTGCGGCTGCGTATGGTATAGCTTTCATATACTCCCCAGATAATGCTGGCTGCCAGGACAATGATATAGACAATCAGACCCGTATTGAAAGAAAAGCCGAAATCGTTGACGAACAGCAGTTCGAACCAGCCACCTACTTTTACGATACCGGGAACAATTCCATATAATACGGCTGCAACCAATACCATAGAGCCACATAGTGCCAGAAGACTGCCTTTCAGATTTGCTGTAGGATTCTTTTTGTAATAGTAAACCAGCACAATTGCCGGGATACAGAGCAGGTTCAACAGGTGTACTCCGATTGATAACCCTGTCAGATATGCGATTAAAATCAACCAACGGTCGCTATGGGCTTCATTGGCACGGTTTTCCCATTTCAGAATGAGCCAGAATACGATGGCTGTAAACAAGCTGGAGTAGGCATATACTTCACCTTCAACAGCACTGAACCAGAATGTATCACTCCATGTGTAAGCTAATGCTCCTACTACACCCGAGCCCATGATTGAGATGAGTTTGCCTGTTGTCATTTCTTCATCCTTCGGGCAGATCAGTTTTTTTGCCAGATGTGTGATACTCCAGAATAAGAAAAGTATACAGGCGGCACTCATAAGTGCACTCATTGTATTGACCATGCGGGCTACCTGCGACGGATCGCTGGTAAACTGGCTGAATAGATTGGCTGTAAGCATGAAGAAAGGTGCGCCTGGTGGGTGGCCGACTTCCAGTTTATATCCAGTTGTGATAAACTCGGGGCAATCCCAGAAACTGGCAGTAGGTTCAATTGTCATGCAATATGTAAATGCAGCTATGATAAATGTGAGCCAGCCTACCAGATTGTTAATCTTGTTGTACTGTTTCATGTGAGTTATTTGGTTTCTCGTTAACATTCTATAGATGTGCGCAAAGATAGTGATTTTCGCTACAGGGAATCATATCGTTAGGATGGTTTTTCGTTTTTTTATATCAAGTAAAGTAGCTGTTGTGCCGATCAGGGATTATGGTGGTGGCATTTTAGGACTCGATGAGGAAGGTTTCCATGTCCGACCAAATCAATAGGGCATCCGAAATGTTCTTCCAGCCATTCACTCGGAAGTTCTGTATCAGGGTGGTAATCTAATGTACCATTGACACAGGCAATGGTCTTGACATTCTGTAGTACGGTCCCGATATCATGGCTTACCAGAATAATTGCACAATGTTGGTTGATTTCTTCCAACAGCTTGTAAAGCTGTGCTTCGAAACGTTTGTCTATATATGTATTAGGTTCATCAAGAATTACTACTTGGGGATTGGATACTAAAGCCCTTCCCAGCAGGGCGCGTTGAAGCTGCCCGCCGCTCAGTTGTCCGATAGCACGTTTTTCCAGACCGTCTAATCCCATACGTGTGATGGTATGTTGCACCTGTTCATGTTGTTGTGGAGAAAAGCGCCGGCACAATGATTTTTGTCGGTTGAGCCCTGAGAGAACTACATCGTATACAGAAATGGGAAATTTCTTGTCAATGCTGCTATACTGAGGCAGGTATCCCATACTGATGGCAGACGTTTCAATCCCGTTCTGGAAGAAGTGGATATCTCCACGAGTGGGAGATAATAGTCCTAGGATAATTTTCATTAAAGTTGTTTTACCTCCTCCATTAGGCCCTATCACTCCTAAAAAATCTTTATCGTATACGGTTAGATTTATATCCTCCAGGACCTGTTTTTTGTCGTAAGCGGCTGAAATATGGTGCAGTTGTATGATGGGTTGTTTGTCCATGTCGGTAGGTCATTTTTTATTTAGGGCTTGTGAAATATGAATCATTTCATCCGGCCAGTTATAGTTTAAAGGATTTATAGGGACTATTTTTGCCTTTATCTCTTTGGCTATGAGTTCGGCATTCCGGGTATCAAATTCTTTTTGGATAAAGACGGTATTGACCTGTCTGTTCTGACATTCTTTGATCAGTTTCTGGAGATGGGAGGGCGACGGTTCTTTCCCACCTTCTTCAATACTGATCTGTTTCAGACCATATTCCTGTGCAAAATAGGTTAGTGCCGGATGGTAGATCAGAAATGTGCAGCTGTCAGGCAGATTGGCTTGGATCTGTTTCTCTGTCTTGTCAAAGATGTTATCCAGACTGTCCCGTTTCTGCCGGTAGTAAGCTGTATTGGCTGTATCCAACGAACTTAAAATCTTACAGATATTGTCGGCTATGATCCGTGCATTTTTTACGGAATTCCATATATGAGGCTCTATTCCTTCTGCATGATAGTGTCCGTGATTGTTTCCGTTGTTGTGGTGAGAACAATTTTCCTTTATCAACATGATTCCTTCGGATGTATCGAAAACGGTCAGGCCTGGAGTATTGCTTTTCAGTTTACCCATCCATATCTGTTCAAAGCCGATATAACCGATACGGAGATAAGCTCGGCTTTTGCTTAAGGAAACCAATTGTTGGGGGGTAGGATCATAAGTTTCCGGATTGTTTCCTTCCGGTACCATACTTTCTACCTTGAATTTGTCACCGGCAATAGCTTCTGTGAAGTATCGTAAAGGTTCGATAGTGACGGTCAGTATGGGTTGTTGTTCCTGCTGTTGTTTGCCCCTGCAGGAAACCAAAAACAGTAATGTCAATGCAAGAAACAAATATTTTTTCATATGCGGTTTTCTAATAGTTGACAAATATAACCAATTCTTTCCAATCTGCCTTTAAAGTAGGTTCATTTGGTAGCCCGAAGTATTTCTCTTTTGCCTCCGGGAGGACCGGGCAGACGTTCTACCAGGAATCCTGAGTGTTGGAGCATACGTCTTACACTGCCTTTGGCACAATAAGTGGTAAGGATCCCTTTTTCGTTTAAGCATCCGTAAAGTTTGTCGAAAAGTTCCTGACTCCACATTTCCGGTTGTTTTTCCGGGGCAAAAGCATCGAAATAAATAATGTCATATCCTTTTTTGAACGGATAACAGGTAAAGTCGGCCTTTATCTTGTTGATGGTGAAATAAGGGGTTATGATGATATCTGTATTCCAATCAACCCGGTGAAGTTCGGCGAATTCTTTGGCTTTTCCCGGGCATATCAGGTTCGGATATGTCAGTTTGCCGGCTAAATCATTGGTTATAGGGTATCGTTCAATAGTTGTATAATGAATCTTTTTTTGCTCTTTTTCGGCTTCGATCAGGGTTAAAAAAGCATTTAGACCTGTACCGAATCCTATTTCCAGAATACGGGGAGACAATACGGAAGAATGCTTTAATCCCATGTTGATAAATATGTGTTCCGATTCGGTCAAAGCACCTTTTACCGAATGGTAATGTTCATTCATTTCAGGGACGAAAAGGGTGTAACTTCCGTCGGCTGTTTGTTCAATTTGTAACATCCTTATTTATAATTATAAAATTCAAAACAGGCTGATGATTCCTAAGGTAGCTGCTACCAGCAAAGCATATCTGGCTAGCTTTCCTATAGTCATTGAGATGCAGACAATCCAAACGTTGGCACGCATCAGCCCCAATACAATCAGGATGGCGTCACCTATAACCGGTAGAAAGGAAAATAAGGCCATCCATGATCCGCGTCCATGAATAAAGTGGACGGCACGGTCCAATTGTTTCTGGTCTACTTTAAAATATTTGTGTATCCACTCCATTTTTCCCAGATGACCGATCCAGTAGCAGGTAAGTCCTCCCAGGGCGTTTCCGGCGGTTGTCGAAAGCGTTGATAGGACAGGATCCAGTCCTAATCCTATACAGGCGAGGAGGACAGCTTCCGAGCTGAACGGTAAAATAGTTCCTGCCAGAAAAGCAGAGATAAACATTCCCCAATATCCCCAATCGGTCAATAGCTGAATAAATGCATCCATAAATTGAAGAGACAAAGTAATCCGCAGAGTGATAGTGTGACTATCAACAGGATATACGTAATTTTTGAAAATGTGAGCGCCAATACATGGCCGCCGATAATGGCTGCTGGAATCATTGTCACTGGTAACAGGATATTGATCAGCTGAGGTTGGAGGAATATGAAGATATGTATCCATACTCCAATGAGTATGATTGCTTTTAACGTTATCCGTGTCTGTACTTTATCTTTATAGGCCGTTTGCAGATACAAGACTATGAATGTGGCAGATAAAATGAAGATTACCGCCCATGACACATATTGAGAGGGCTGCAGATTCATATAATCTATCGGCTGGAATTGTATCAGTCTGCTGGCCAGATCTGTAAATCCTTGTAGATTGTTCTGATATACATAATAGCATAGGATAAACCAATAAGGTATGCTGACACCTATCAGTCCGGCAAAGAAACTTTTTCCATTCAATGAACGCAAGGGTATCATATGTATGTATAGTAGCGGAGCCAGCCAGATAAAATTCGGTACAATCAAGCTAGCTATACCTATCCAGAAAAAGGCATGGAAAATGGTGACAGATGCATTGGGTAATTCGTAGCTTTGGAATAATGCCGACAAAGTAAACAGAAAGAATACAGGTATCAGACATTCTATTGACCAATTATGTAGAAAAGTCAATGCACAATAAAAAAGAAGAAACAGGACAGATGGCAAGGTTGTACGTGTGCGGATTAAAGCAAAATGCGTATCCATTTCAATCAGGAGATAGGATACGATGCCTGCACACAACAAAGAACCGAGGTTGATCCAATTATGTACAGACGATATCATCCATATCAATATGGTGATGAGGGCAACTACGGGAAGGGTGCCCCGTCCCGTAGCTACGTCATATTGAAATCTGTTTCTTGCTTGCATGATTATAAGTCAAAACCGATATCCGAACGGAAATATTTCTTTTCGAAATGGATTTTGCTGGCATTGGCAAATGACGTTTTCAGAGCTTCTTCTTTGTCGGTCCCGTACGAACTGACGGCGATGACACGCCCTCCATTGGTTACAGTCTGGTCATCCTTCAAGGCTGTACCGGCATGGAATACGATGCTTCCTCCAGCTTTGGCATCTTCAATTCCGGTTATGGTGAAGCCCTTCTTGTATGCTTCAGGATATCCGCCTGAAACCAGCATGACACATACGGCCGAACGTGGGTCTATTTCCAGTGTCTTTTCGTCCAGGTTGCCGGCTGCGACACCTTCGAACAGATCGACCAGATCACTTTTGATACGTAACATTACGCTTTCGGTTTCCGGGTCGCCCATACGGACATTGTATTCAATGACCATCGGTTCACCTTTTACGTTGATAAGTCCGAAGAATATAAATCCTTTATAGTCTATTCCTTCTGCTGCCAGGCCTTCAACCGTAGGACGGATAATGCGGTCTTCTACCTTCTTCATCCAGTTTTTATCGGCAAATGGAACAGGGGAAACAGATCCCATTCCTCCAGTGTTCAGACCTTTATCGCCTTCACCTATACGCTTGTAATCTTTTGCTTCAGGAAGAATCTTGTAGTTTTTACCGTCGGTCAGTACGAATACGGAACATTCGATACCACTTAAAAATTCTTCAATGACTACTGTAGCGGAAGCGTTTCCGAACATACCGTCTAACATTTCCTTCAGTTCTTTCTTGGCTTCTTCCAACGTAGGTAGAATCAATACACCCTTGCCGGCGCATAGTCCGTCAGCTTTCAACACATAAGGAGCTTCCAGTGTTTCGAGGAATGCCAGACCTTCTTCCAGATTTTCGGCTGTTATACTTTTATATCCGGCTGTCGGAATGTTGTGGCGTTGCATGAATCCTTTGGCGAATTCCTTGCTTCCTTCCAGTACGGCTCCGGCTTTTGACGGACCGATTACCGGGATTTGCTTCAGGGCGTCATCATTCTTGAAGAAATCGTATACACCCTTTACCAAGGGATCTTCAGGGCCTACAACCACCATGTTGATTCCGTTGTCAATGACGAATTTCTTTATGCCTTCAAAGTCATCGGCTTTAAGAGCTACGTTTTCGCCCACTTCACGAGTTCCGGCATTTCCCGGAGCGATGTACAGTTTTTCTATTTTCGGGCTTTGAGCGATTTTCCATGCCAATGCATGTTCGCGTCCGCCTGAACCTAACAATAAAAGTTTCATAGTCTGTATAATGGTTATGTTATTTTTTATTTTAAGAAATCGGTAAAGTAACGGGTGATATGTTCATGCAGATGTACACGGTCACGCCCCATCATGTTGTGTCCGTCTTCCGGATAGATAAAGAAGTCGGGATGCGTTCCTGCGTCAATGCATGCCCTCAGGAAACTGATGCTATGCTGGGGTACACAGGTAGGGTCGGTACCACCGATAATAATTTCAAGACGGCCTTTCAGATTTCCCGCTTTTTCCCTCAGGTTTGAACTCTTGTATCCTTCCGGATTGCTTTGGGGGGTATCCATATAACGTTCACCGTACATTATTTCATAGAATTGCCAGTCGATGACCGGACCGCCTGCTACACCAACTTTAAATATTTCCGGATAGGTAAGCATGAGATTGGTGGTCATGAAACCGCCGAAGCTCCATCCGTGTACCCCGATCTTGTCTGCATCTACATATGGAAGAGACTGGAGGAATTTTGCACCTTCAACCTGGTCTTTCATTTCTTCGTCTCCCAAGTGACGGAATGTACAGTTTTCGAACCGGATTCCACGGTTGTCGCTGCCACGGCTGTCGACTGTCAGCATTACATAGCCTTGTTGAGCCATATATAAATCCCATCCACGTGCATCATAGAAGCGGGTGTTGTGAATCATTTGTGCATGAGGTCCGCCATATACATAAATGATTGCCGGGTATTTTTTGTTAGGATCGAAGTTGACCGGCTTGATGAGACGATAATATAAATCGGTCTTTCCGTCGGCAGCCTTGATTGTTCCTATAGTTATTTCCGGCATATTGTATCCGTCTGTCATCGGATCGGATGCCTGTAGTAGTATTACCCCCTTTTTCCCGTTGGTCGGTAATATACTGATTTCACGTGGAACATCGTGCGATGTAAAGTTGTCTATGATATAGGTTCCGCTGGTGGAAAGTTGGGCATGGTGCATTCCGTCTTTGTTACCTATCAGGGTCCGTTTCCCATCCTTTACGTTCAGTGAAAATATGTTGGTCTGCAATGGTGATATTTCCGTACTGCCTATTATAATTTCCTTACGGTTCTTGTTAAATCCTAGAATTTCCTGTACCAGCCAGTCGCCTTGTGTCAGCGGAATGGTTTCCAGGTACTCACAATATTGGGAGTCTGTGTCTTTTCCCTGTTTCCATTCTCCTTTCTGCTTCCGGTTTGTATCCATCAGATACAGATGATGGAATCCATCCCTTTGGCTCCAATAGATAAATTTGGAGTTATCCCAAGGCAGGAATGTCAAAGGATGTTGAGGCTCAACGTATTTGGAATGTTTCTCTTCGTAAAGAACAGCTGTTCTTTCACCGGATTCGGCATCATATTGAACCAGTTGTGCGTGGTTCTGGTCACGGTTCAGTTCAATCACATAAATGCTTTTTTCGTCCGGTGCCCAACTTATGTTGGTGAAGTAACGGTCGGTAGGATCACCGGCCTGCAGGTAGATTATCTTCCCTGTCTTCATATTATATATGCCGACAGTCACTTTGTGGCTGGTCATACCGGCCATCGGATATTTGTCAGGCTCCAGACTTGCAATCCGGGTTGTAGTATTTACTTGCGGATAATCTGTCACCATGCTTTGATCCATACGGTAAAAGGCAAGATAAGTGCCTTTCGGACTCCAGAACGTCCCTTTTGTAATTCCGAACTCATTGCGGTGTACAGCCTGTCCGTAAACAATGGCATGCCGTGTATCTGCATGGCCGTCTGCTGGTATCGGACTGACAGCTTGGGTAAAGTCTCCTTTGTCCTTATTGGCAATGTACAGATAATCGCCTGATGTATAGGCCAGTGTATTGTTTGCTGAACAGAAATCGAAATTGGCAGCATCTTTTTCCTGTATACGGAACATGTCGGTGATTTCTTTCTTTTTGAAATCGTAGAAAAACATATAAGTGTCTTTAGCTGTTTCATCACCAACTGAGGCCGTGAATTGAATTTCTGTCTTTGTCTCTGACGGGAAACTGGTGTACATCAATGTTCGTAGGGGTTGTATCTGGTGAAGCAGTTCATAAGGCTTGGGGCTGTTCTGCAGAGCATTGTTCACTTCATCGAGTGTGACCAATGTACTTTCTTTTCCGCTTTTGACATCGATTTTTTTGATTGCCTCTATATCAGTGCGGACGCATACATCTCCCCACCATTGTAGGCCCGGCATATTTTTGGGGACCAGATTAAAATAATTGTTTCCACCGGGAATGACATCTTCCAATGTGAATGTCTTTTTCTCTTGGGCAGATACGGATACTGCTATCATACAGAATAATGCTATAAAAGAAAAAATACGTTTCATGTAGGATTTTGTTTTTATGGTTTTTATCAGCGAAAGAAAATTCTTTAGAACAAGAAGTCCCGGTTACTGGATTGGATTTTATCCACTAACCGGGCTCTGTAATAGCTCTTATTGTTCATTATTAGAATTCTCTTCATCTCTCAACTGATGGCGGGTATGCATATAGCGTGGGCCCGGAGTTGGTTTCGGGCGTCCGTCATCAGTATTCGGTCTGGCCGTACGTGGTTTCCTTTCTTCTTTTCTGTATCTGAAATTGTCCCTGTCTGTTTCTTCACTACGTCTGTTGTTACGGCGTTCGTTTCTGGAATCTGATTTATATCTACCTTTATATTCTACCTTTTCAGCATTTCTACGGGGACGGGCAACCCTTTCTTCACGCTTAGGTTTGAATTCCTTGTCGCTGTTTTCACTTCGGAAGGTCTTGTATTTACCGTCGAATATCTGATATTTCCGGAATTGACATTCCAAAGCTCCGTTAAACAGAGGTATTTTAACAGATGACTTTAGACCGATTTGGTCGAAACATTCGTCACGGTAACTCAGGATCCATGCGTCATTACCCACGAAAGCATGTTTCAACCGTTCGCCGATCATTTGGTACAGACCTAACAGATCGTCTGATGAAATTCGTTCACCATAAGGAGGATTCATGATGATGATACTTTTTTCCTGTGGCTGTTCAAACTGCTGGAACGGCTGTATTTTCAGTATTACATCTTTGCTTACGCCTGCAGCCTTTACGTTATGGGTTGCGATTTCGTTGGCCTTCGGATTATTGTCGTATCCGTAGATTTTATGTTTGAATTCACGTTCCTGTGAATCATCATTGTATATTTCATCGAATAACGCCTGGTCGAAATCTTTCCATTTCTCAAAGCCGAATTCTTTCCTGAATATTCCCGGAGCGATATTACGTGCTATTAAAGCCGCTTCAATAGGGATTGTACCCGAGCCGCACATTGGATCAATCAGATCACATTCGCCTCTCCATCCGGTCATCAATATCATGCCGGCAGCCAAAACTTCGTTCAATGGGGCTTCCACCTGTTCTTGGCGATATCCCCGGCGGTGCAGTGATTCACCTGAACTGTCGAGCGACAAGGTACATTGGTCTTCGGCTATGTGTATGTTGATTGCCAGATCCGGGTTATTGATACGTACCGAAGGGCGGTTTCCGGTTTTGTCGCGGAAATAGTCCACAATAGCATCCTTTACTTTGTAGGCCACAAATTTAGAGTGGCGGAATTCATTGGAAAATACTACGGCGTCTACAGCAAAGCTACTCATATTGTCCAGGTAGTTTTCCCACGCTACATCTTTTACGGCTTCATAGACTTCGTCGGCTGTCTTTGCCGTGAAATGTTTGATCGGCTTCAGGATACGGATAGCGGTACGCAGGCAGAAGTTGGCTTTGTACATCATGGCCTTATCCCCTGTAAATGAAACCATACGGCGTCCGATTTCTATATTTCCGGCTCCCAGTTCAGTGAGTTCTTGTGCCAGCACTTCTTCCAGTCCCTGGAAGGTTTTGGCGATAAGCTCGAATTCTTGATTCATTTTGATTAAATTACGTAATTTCAATAGACGGTGCAAAAGTAGCAATTTTTGCACTATCAATCAATTGTTTGGCTGGGTTTTCGCTCGATTTTGGAACAAGTCTCATATTTTATTTTGTTTTTTATGATTTTTAACTGATTTCAGTAAAATAATTATTTTGAATATTGTAGCTTTGTTAAACCTGAATTCTATGGAAATAGTTTAAATTAAATACTTATGAAACACATTCTTGGGAGTTTGTTAGCTCTCTCTCTAAGTGGTCTGCCGTTATCTGCCCAGACTAACTTCAACGCCTTGAGCTGGAGTCAGAATACAGCTTATAATTCTTATCTGATGCGTGATGTCCATCAGCAGTTCTTGAACCGTCAGGCTGAGTTGTCGAAGGCTTATACTTCGAAAGCAGAAATGCAGAAGTATATTGATGGATGTATCGCACGTTATAAAGCTATTGCAGGGAGTTTTCCTGAAAGAGGGAATTTGAATGCAAAGATTTTGGGCAGTGTCAAGGGAACGGGCTATACCATCGAAAAAATTATGTTTGAAAGTCTTCCGGGACGTTATGTTACAGCTAATCTGTATATCCCGGACAATGGACAAAAGAAGCATCCTGCTTCTTTGGAATTTTGTGGGCATGGCTTACGAGGAAAAGGGGCTTATTCTGTTTCAGCCGAATTAATGGCTGTCAATGGGATTGCTGTAATGGTAGTCGATCCTATAGGGCAAGGGGAACGTTTACAATTGATTGACGAGAATGGGAATCCTGCTACAAGAGGAGCTACAACCGAACATACATTACTGAATGCCGGATTGAATTTGGTTGGTACAAGTCTGGCCGCCCAAGAATTTTGGGATAACTCTCGTGCCTTGGATTACTTGATGACTCGTAAGGATATTGACAGTGATAATATCGGGGTTTATGGATCATCAGGTGGAGGTACTCAGACTGCTTATTTTTTAGGTTTGGATAATCGTGTAAAAGTTGCGGCTATCTGCAGCTTCTTTTCAACCCGTGAACGTACCATTGAGATTCAAGGACCTTCTGATGGTTGCCAGCATATTCCGTATGAAGGGCGTGAACGATTGGAAGTTCCCGATTTTGCTATGATGATTGCTCCTCGTCCATTATTGATTTTGAGCGGAAAATATGATTTTGTCGATTTATGGGGGGCAAAGCAAGGGTTCAATGAACTGAAACAGTGTTATACAACGTTGGGATGTCCCGAAAAAGTGGATATGCTGGTTGTGGAAACAGGTCATGGATTGGGACATGAGAAACAATTGAAGTTGGTCCGCTGGTTTAAGCGATGGCTGCAGGGTGTGACTGATGGAAAGCTGGTGGAAGCTCCTGATGACAGATTTACGTTTGAACAGACTAACTGTACGGAAAAAGGGCAAGTTAATATTTCTGTTCTGGGTGCTGTCAGTCTGATGGATGAGAATACGAAGCTGTTTGTGGATTGGCAGCCGCAACGGGATGCTTTTCTTAAACAGGATCGTAATGTCATTCAGAAAAAGGTTCTTGAGCTGTTGGGACTGAAGGAAATGCCGCAAAGCCCGATTCGTGTGGTACAGACCGGCCATGAATCATTGCGCGGATATGAACAATATAAGTATCAGATTATTCGAGATGGTGAAATGCCTGTGCCTTGTGTGGTGTTGGTACCTGAAACGGTAACAGCCAATTCTCCAGTTGAAATTCATTTGCAGGAAGCTGGAAAGACTGTTTTCTTGAACGAATACACCAATTATACAGCCAACTTGACCAATGGAAACATCATTTTGGCGGCCGATTTCAGAGGCTTGGGTGAAACGACAGACCCAGCTTTCTATACAGATGCCAAATATTGGAACCGGGAATATCGGAATGCGATGACCAGTATGCACGCCGGACGTCCGATTATGGGACAACGGGTGGTGGATTTTATATCTCTGCTTGATTTCTGTTCGCAAGATGAAAATTTGAAAAACCGTAAGATTCAGGTGTTTGGAGATGGCATATATGGTCCGGTTACGGTACATGCAGCATTTTTGGATGACCGTATCGGTAGTGCAACTCTTTCCCGTTCATTGAAGACTTGGAAGAGTTATTTGGAAAATCCGATGCAGCGTGACATGTACTCTAATGTATTGTATGGAGTGGTGAAATATTATGACTTGCCGGATTTGATCAAATTGTGTAAAGGAAAGATTGGTTATAATGATTGAATGGTTTGGAAAGTAAAAAAGAGTATGAGAAAGTTATCGATATTTTTAAGCTTGATGTTTTGTGCCCTGCTGGTTTTTGCGGCGGACGGTACATACAAACAATCTGGTAATGCCTTGCTTCTAAAATCTGATGGAGGAGATGTCCGTTTGGATTTTTGTACTAGTGATATGTTTCGTGTGCGGTTGGTTCACAATGGTAAAATGGGGACGGATGAGCGATGGATTGTGAGAAAGTACGATTTTGCTCCTGTTTTTTATCAGGTTTCTGAAGAAGCGGATAAGTGGGTGATTACTACTGATGTCCTTCAAATTCAGGCATTGAAAAATCCGTTCCGTCTGGTAGTTTCGGACAAGGATGGAAATGTGTTTTATACCGAAACAGAAGCTTCTCGGTTCTTTGAGGATTCAGTTCGAACCACGGTGGTTATGCAAGGGGATGAGCATTTTTTCGGCTTTGGAGAGCGTATGGATTTTATGGATCAACGTGGGCATAAGGTTTATTTGAATGTTAAACTGGGACGTGGACCTCGTCCAGCTGTGGGCGGAAAGGATATCTTACGTGCCAATTATTGCCCAGTGCCTTTCATGATGAGCAACAAAGGGTATGGAATTTTCTTCCATACAGCTTATCCTACTGAGTGGAATATGGGCTGGGATAATACCAAACAATATTCTTTCAAGGCGTTCGGTGGTGATCTGGATTATTATTTTATTTATGGTCCTGACTTTTATACCATGATAGACCGATATACAGACCTTACCGGTAAGGCTCCGATGTTGCCTCGTTTTGCTATGGGACTTCATTTGGGTACTTATTCCGGAGGTACCTGGAAGAATGAACAGATGACTTCCGACAAATACCCTCCTGCATTATGCAAACGGATGCGTAAGGAGGGCATACCGTTTGATTTGCTCTGGCTGGACTCTACTTGGAGAATCTTTAACCAGACTTATGGAAATGGTGGTTGTACATTCGAATGGCGTGAAACTTTCAAAAATCCGAAAGCTATGTTTGATAGTTGCTATGCGCAGAATGTACAGATGGTAGGTCTACATATCCGTTCTATTTTGGATAATGGTCCGGAATATAAGTTATTGGATCAGGCTCGGGAAGCCGGTAACGTACTTTATCCAGGTGCACGTACCGAAGGACTGGTTAATTTCTTTAGTCCTGATGCTGTGGACTGGTGGTGGAAGAATGGTGTGATGAAAGTGGCTGATCTGGGTTGTAAGTTTGTCAAGACTGATGTCGGGGGAACTATGTCCTTGAAAGAAGGTATGGTAGGTACAGATGGTATGGAAAGTGCCGCTTTGCATAATATCTTCCCTTTGGCTTATGCTGAGGCTCCGTTTCTCAAGTTCCAGGAGCTGAACAAAATGAGAGGATTAACTCATACCCGTGAAGGTTATGCGGGGATACAGCGTTATCCTTATATCTGGGCAGGCGACTGGGGTACCGAATGGCAATGGTTTGAGCCAGTTATTCGTGCTGGACTGAACATGGGTATGAGTGGTGTCGGAAACTGGACTCATTGTATGGGTGGTTTCGAGCAGTATTCTGCTTATGACACTGAATTGTATACTCGTTGGGTTCAGTTTGGAATGTTTTCTCCGATAGCTATGTTGTTCGGTATGGATCATCCTCGTTATCATGAGCCATGGACTTATGGGGAGGAAGCTATGAAAAACTTCATTAAGTATGATAACCTGCGTTATTCACTGATTCCATATATCTATACCAATGCTTATCGTTTGCATGAAAGCGCTCGTCCGATGATGACTCCGCTGGTGATGGATTATCCGCAGGATGAAAATACTTATAATTTGAGCCGTCAGTATATGTTTGGTCCTTGGATGATGATTTGTCCGGTGACAACCAAAAATGCTTTGAGCCAGTGGGTTTATTTTCCGGGTGGGAGATGGTTTGATTATGAAACGGGCGAGCGTTATGAGGGTCGCCAATACAAGTCATTCTTGACTCCATTGGATGTACTCCCTATTTATATTAAGGCAGGTGCAATCATTCCGATGCAACCAGTCATGCAGTGGGTAGGTGAGAAACCTGTTGATGTGTTGACTTTGGATGTTTATCCAGAGGGTGAATCTTCTTTCGAAATGTATGAAGATGACGGTTTGTCGCATGATTATGAAAAAGGGATGTATGCTTTTACTCGTTTTACCAGTTCGTTAGATAATGATGAGTGGGTATTCCGTGCCGCAAAGCCGGAAGGAAAGTATAAGCCTGAGCAGCACGGTTATAAGGTACAGGCTTATTTGGACTTTGTTCCGTCGCAGGTAACGGAAAATGGAAAATCCTTGAAGGCTTTGGCTTCACAGACTGATGTTGACAATCAACCAGGCTGGTATTACAGCCAGAAAAAGAAACGTTTGTTTGTAAGATTGGTGGGCGATAATAGTAAAGATGTGGAACTGGTAGTCAAATAAAGAATCATGATAAATAGTAATTGGAAAAAATATGCTTGTTGGATTATGCTGGCAGCCTTGGGAGGTATGCCAGCACTTCAAGCCACGGAACGGCAGAACTTGAATCTTTCGACTTGTTCATGGAACATTACGCTGGATAAGGCTGCCGAGTGGAGAACGGATAAATTGTATCTTCCCCCTGTTGATATCTCATCATTGCCTGTTAATATCCCGACCGGTGGCTGGCAATTGTTGGAACATCCGGATAAATCTGGAGTTAATCTTCCAGCTACTGTAGAGGAATATCTATGGGGATACAATGGTCAGACTTTCGGAGTTACCGGTAACTATGTAGGTGTTTCTTGGTTTGATACCAAGGTAAATGTGCCTGCCGGTTGGGAAGGGAAGCATATAATCATGAAGGTCGGTTCTGTTCGTTTTCGAGCCGAAATATTTGTTAACAGGAAACTTGTGGCTTATGATTTAGTTAACAGTACACCATTCGATGTAGATTTGTCGGATTATTTGATTCCAGGACAGGAGAATGAAATAGCTTTCCGTATCACTGACCCGAATGGGAACTTCAACTGGAAAGATTCACAGATTTATAGCTGGGGAAGTTATTTTACAAATCCGTCGCATGGTTTTGGAGGTATCACCGGTAGTGTCAGCCTTGTGGCTACCGATAAAGTCTATGTGGATGATGTTTTCGTAAAGAATCAGCCTAATCCTAACCAGATAGAGATTGATGTGACCTCTTGTAATGTTTCCGGACAGAAAGCCGCTCGTCCGTTGGCCCTTGAAATCAAGGAACATAAGACAGGCAAGTCGGTTTATCGGAAAATGATGGGTATAGTCAATCTAAAAAATGGAAGTAATATCAATACGTATCAGATATCACTGCCACAAGCTAAATTGTGGAGTGTGGACCAGCCTAATCTGTACGATTTATATGTGTCTTTGGGTGATGATGTTTACCGCCAGCGTTTTGGCTTCCGTTGGTTCGAAGTCCGGGATGTGAAAGGTGACAAGCAATTCTATCTGAATGGCAAGCGTATGGTTTTGCGTACTGCCATTTCTTGGGGTTTCTGGCCGAACAATGGTATTGCCCCTTCCGATAAATTGGCCAAGCGTCAGGTTCAGATTGCCAAGAAATTAGGATTGAATATGTTGAATTTCCATCGTACTATTGGTTGTACGCAAGTTTTGGATTATGCCGATGAGTTGGGATTGCTTTATTTTGAGGAGCCGGGAGGGAACCAATATCCTGCCAACCGCTTTGATGATGGAACGATACAGACCGATTTTTACATGAAATACCGTAATGAGAAATTGGCTCGTATGATCAAGCGTGACCGTAGCCATCCTTCTTTGGTCATTTATAATTTGCATAACGAGCGTGGAGCTGATCCACAGAAACAGGATTATGACCAGATGAGAATGGGGCATGAACTGGATCCTACCCGTATTATGACCTATAATTCATGTAACGGGAATAATCCGGAAAATGAACCGAATGCGCATTTCAAGCTTCATCTTCTGCCGAATGATACTACATTTTATGATTATGGCTGGTACGACCGCCATCATGCAGGAGGACCGGGTTGTTATCATGATAATCTTTATTTAGGCAAAGATAATTATCATCGTTTTTCCAATCATAAGGATGAAATTGTGTATTGGGGAGAGGATGGTGCTATCGGTACACCTCCTCGCCTGGAATTAATCCGGAAAGAGATTCTGGCAGATAACAAATTGTCTGGCTGGGAAGCCGATGATTATTTGAAGTGGTATGAAGCTTATGATCAATTCTTGAAAGAACGTGGCTTTTCTAAAGCTTTCCCGACAGTAGACAGTCTGACTCGTTCTATGGGTAATGTATCATTCTATTATCAGGGACGTTCTATTGAAAATATCCGCATCTCAAATACAGTCGATGCTTATGCCATTAATGGTTGGGAGAGTATGAAATTGGAAAATCATTCAGGGGTTGTCGACAATTATCGTTATCCGAAGGGAGACCCGAAGGTGATGGCTTATTATAACCAGCCTCTGTATCTGGCTGTCAAAATGAACCGGAAGGTATTGTCTGTACGTGATACGACGACTGTAGATGTCTATATTGTTAATGAAAAGAATCTGAAAGGTAGGTACAAGTTACGTTTGACATTGAAAGATGATGCCGGAAATATTCTCAAAACTTATACCAAGATGATCTCAGTGAAAGGCGGCTCTGATTATGGTCAGTGTTTGTTTACTGGTTGGAAGATTGTTCCTAAACAGGCTGGATATGCAAGTGTTGAGGCTGAACTTTTGAAGGGAAATAAGGTTGTAGTCAAAGGAACTGATCGGTTATTTATTGTCGCTTTGAATACTAAAGGAGTTACGGCTAATGGTATGATTGCCGATACAACAGGCACTTTGTCCAACTTCATGAAGAATGTAGGTTTTGATCTTCCTGCCTACCATAGTGGTACTCCGAAAGGGGATTATTTGTTGGTAGGTGCCTTTGAACCGCAGCAATGGGGGAGTGGTATCAGTGAAATCATGGAATGGGTATATAAAGGGCATACCTTGATTATTGTTGATAATCCGGAACGTTGGGCTGAATTCTTATGCGATAAGGAAGTACTCGATTATAGAGGGTCCAAAGTCTTGGGCAAGTCTTGGTATGGAGGTAATTTCTTTAACCGCGAAAGTCTGTTCTTCGAAGGATTGCCTTCCGATTGTGTGTTCAATTGGGAGTATCAGTGTTTTGCTACTTATAACCGTCGTCGTATCGGCTTGCGCTGTGCCAACGGTGATATATTTGTGGGGTGTGTATCCGACCATCGTAAGGAAATCTATTCGGCATTGATTCAAATTCCAGCGGGAAGAGGAAAGGTGATAATTACGACGTTGGATATTCCTGCTTGTATCAAGGATGTCAAGCCTTATTCAGAAGCTGTCGATCCGGATGGTATGAATGAATCAATGAATACATTCAATACCACCAGAGAGAATAAAGCCAATATTGTGGGACAGCAATTATTATTGAATTTATTGAAAGCAGTATATCGATAATATTAGGAATGTGTAAGAAACCCATAACAAGGTAACCTATTCCCGCCGCTGTACAATACGTGCTCCGGCGGGAACGCTTTCCGTAACCCAGATATTGCCGCCGATTGTTGCGCCTTTACCGATTGTGATGCGTCCCAGTATGGTTGCGTTGGAGTAGACGATGACGTCGTCTTCCAGAATCGGATGTCGGGGAATACCTTTGATCGGATTGCCGTTTTCGTCCAACGGGAAACTTTTTGCCCCTAATGTTACACCTTGATATAATTTGACATTATTGCCGATGATACAGGTTGCGCCGATAACTACGCCGGTACCATGATCGATGGTGAAATGATGGCCGATTCTGGCTCCGGGATGAATGTCAATTCCGGTTTCGGAATGAGCCATTTCAGTGATGATGCGTGGGATAAGCGGTACATTCAAGGTATACAATTCATGTGCGATACGATAGTTTGTGATGGCACGGATAATCGGATAACAGCAGATAATTTCGCCGAAGCATGTAGCTGCCGGATCACCGTAATATGCGGCTTCTACGTCTGTTGCCAATATTTTGCGAAGTTCGGGCAGACGGCTGATGAACTGAGCCGCAATGTTTGCTGCGGAAGTTCTGCAAGGGGATTCTTCTTCCTTATGAGGATTGTTTTCTTCTCCGAAACATAGTCCGGCCTGTATCTGTTCTACCAGCAGTTCAAAAAGTTCTTCTACATTGACCCCTATATGGTAGTTGATGGTACGGCTGTTGATGGTGGAATTGCCGAAATAACCGGGGAAAAGGATTTCTCTGGCCAGTTCGACTATACGGCTGAGTGATTTTCCCGACGGAAGCGGTTCTCCCTCCTTGTACTGGTGGAAAAGACCTTCATATGATTTGCTGTCGGAAAGCTCGCTTACCGCCTTTGTCAGTATATGTGTGTAATTGAATGTATTCATAAGGTTTTCATTTTGTAAGTGGACAAAAATAGTAATTTTACAGACTATATTATCTTTTTCTTTCTGTTTTTATTTATAAAGAGTTGATTATAATCGTATTTTTGTGATAAAATGGGAATGATATGGTAGTAAACAAGAAAAATCCTTTCGCTTATAAGGCGAAACAGGCCGGCAAGAAAAAGGCCAGTGGAAAGCGTGTGGGCAAGTCACGCCCGGAAAAGGCGAATAACCAGTTGAACCGTAGAGTAAAATAGGATGGCTCAGTTTTCAACAGATTTGTAGATATCTTTGTTGAGAAATATTCTTCAGCTGATTCTATTTGTTTATAATATATTGTTATAATGGGTTCGTTTGACATATGGCTCATTATTTGTAACCAATCATGATAAAACAATTCTTGCGATCAGAATTTATTCTGTTGCATTACACCTCCTTATAAATTCTTGTAAGAATGAAAAGATTTTTTTGATTATTTTACATTGGGTATAATTGGATAATCCTAATATAAGATGGTACCAGAATTATTGCCGTAATACGGGTTTGGGTAAAAGAGGTTTTGCGGCATGTCATTGACACTACAGGCGAAACTGGTGCTTTAAGGATGATAATAGGAGATGGACTAAAATAGTCGTTTGTATTTTTAAAATAAATTCTTATGAATGTAGGTAATATATCTCTTCTGATTATCTTGTTTTTGACAGGCTTTTCATGTAAAATTCAAGCCCAGGTAATCGCCAACGGTATTCCATGGTTTGATAATAACGGTAATATTGTCAATGCTCATGGTGCTTGCATTGTTGAGGATAATGGCCGTTATTGGTTGTTCGGGGAATGGAAGTCGGATAAGACTAATGCTTTTCCCGGGTTCAGCTGTTATTCTTCAACAGATCTGGTTAATTGGAAGTTTGAGAATGTGGTATTGAAAGTTCAACCCGACGGTATCCTTGGACCTAATCGTGTAGGAGAACGGGTAAAAGTGATGAAATGTCCTAAAACGGGTGAATATGTTATGTTCATGCATGCCGATGATATGGGGTACAAGGATCCATATATAGGTGTGGCTACATGTAAAACTATCAATGGTGACTATGAATTACATGGACCTATACTATATAAGGGTGAGCCGGTCAAAAAATGGGATATGGGTACATTTCAGGATGATGATGGTAAGGGTTATCTGTTGATTCATCATGGCCCCATTTATCAGTTAAGTGATGATTATCGTTCTATCGAAGCAAAAGTTGCTCACGTGGAAGGTATGGGCGAGTCGCCGGCTATGTTCAAAAAAGGCGGAATTTATTTTCTTCTTACATCGAATCTTACAAGTTGGGAGAAGAATGATAATTATTATTTTTCTGCGCCTGACATCAAGGGACCTTGGACAAAACAAGGCTTATTCTGTCCGGAAGGAAGCCTGACATATAATTCACAGTCTACTTTTGTTTTTCCTATTAAAAAGGGAAACGATACAGTTCCGATGTTTATGGGTGACAGATGGTCATATCCACGTCAGGCTTCAGCGGCCACTTATGTATGGTTGCCTGTTCAAGTGAATGGTACTGACATTCAGATCCCTGAATATTGGCAAGGATGGGATGTTGCTTCCATTCGTCCGGTCAATCTTCTGAAAGGAGCCGAATGTATTCCGACGGAAAGAGTGGAAGGGACATTCGAAAAAAATGGAAAATGGGTTTCCAATCAGAAAGGTGCGGTGTTGAAAGCTTCATTTGATGGGACCAAAGTTGCGATTGTCGGCGAATCCAATTCTCATGGCGGATATGCAAAAGTCAGTATCTTGAACCATAAGAATGATACTGTATATTTTTCTTGGGTTGATTTTTATAGCAAGTATACAGACAATGCCGTCCGGATAATAACTCCTTCCATGAAGAAAGATAAATATACTGTGGTTATCGAGGTAACAGGGGTTTATCCTACGTGGAGTGACAAGAAGAAAAATATATTTGGGAGTGATGATTGTTTTGTAACAATTGATAAAGTTTATTATTTTCACAAATAGGAAATATAATTATGAATAACACATTGCATCATACGCTTGTTTTTGTGCTTGTCAAAGAATACGGATATAATTTATGAACTTCGGGGAGATTCTTGTCTGCCTGACTTTTTTACTACATGGTAATGTGTTCTATAAAGCCGATTGGATAATACCTCCCCCAAGCACTACATTTCCTCGGTAAAAGGCTGCTGCCTGGCCGGGGGCTACAGCCGCCAGTGGTTCATGAAGCCGGATATGCAGGTGCCCGTCGGGCTGTTCTGTAACTGTGCAGCGGTTGGCCTGTTTCCGATAGCGGATTTTCAGGATGATATCGTCTTTTCCCAAAAGGGCTGCAGGATTGATGATGTTCCAGTCGGTGAGCCATATTTCATTCTTTTCCAGGTTCTGCAGCCGGTCGCTGATAATAACCTTGTTTTCCTTCGGGAGAATCTCTTTGACAAACAAGGCTTTGTTTTGGTAGATACCCAATCCCCTCCTCTGTCCGATGGTATAGAACGGATATCCTTCATGTGTACCGATAACATTGTCTTGCTCATCATAGAAATGGCCTGACGTCAGTTGTCCGGCCGGGACATGGTTGCGCAGGAAAGTACGGTAATCCATAGGGCAGAAGCATACACCAAGACTATCTCGTTTGCGGGCTGCTTTTGTAAATCCTCTTTCGGAAGCGATTTCGCGTACATGGGTTTTTGTCAGTTTCCCCATCGGCAGTAACATCCGTTCCATGATATCTTGTGGCAGGCCCCATAGGAAGAATGATTGGTCCTTGTCGGGGTCGGCTCCACACAGGATATGCCAGAAACCGTCTATCCGTTTTTTCTGTGCATAGTGTCCGGTTGCAAAGTGATAGATGCCCTCGGTATCGGCTATCTGTCGCAATAGAGGCCATTTCAGGTAGTTGTTGCATAGGGTGCAGGGTACCGGGGTTCTTCCCTTCATGTATTCGTCAATGAAATACCGGATAATCCGTTGCTGGAATTCTTGTCTTACGTCGTAAGTGATATGGCGGATGCCTAAACGTCTGCAAAGTTCCCGGGCATCGTCCAGGTACTCGGTGTTTCCGTCTTTTTCATAAAAACGGAAGGTGATACCGGTCACTTCGTATCCGGCATCCTGCAGGAGCAGTGCGGCAACCGAACTATCGGTTCCTCCACTCATTCCAAGGAGTACTTTCTGATTGGGAGTCATACTTAATCTTTTTTTTTAAACTATTGCTTCACGTATGGGCATAAAAAAAGGAGTACCGCTGTACTCCAACCTTTGTTAACCTTAAATCTAATACTATGAAAAACACGATGCAAAGGTACGGAATATCAGATATTATGCAAATATTTCAACGTTAAAATTGTGTTTTATAACATAAATTAAGCATGTTAAGGTTTTATTGAGTGTTTGTTAATAAAAAATGTGTAGAAATTTTCTCTAAAATTACTGTATATAAAATCTTTGTTGTCTTTCTACTCCGAATATTGGAGGTCCCAATATATAATAGATAATGTTGACTATCAGTTTATTATAATATCCTTGATTTTCTTTATATGCAAAATCTTTTTGATTGTTCGGAGCCTTATTGTCATATTGACATGTTTTTGTATGGTTTTATCATGTTTTTGTGTTGTGTATTTAGTGAATATTTTTACTTTATCTGTTGTAATGTATTTATTTATAGTAGATTATGCAATTATTTTTGCGATTTGTGGATATTCCCTATTGTGATGATATTAAAAAAAATACTTTCTTTTTGCTATTTGTTATTAATTGATTAATTTTGCGGCATGGTTAAAGATAGCTTAAGACTTGATTACAATTATTAAGGTGTTGGCATCAGATTAGAACGTAATATATTTAGGAATAACTTTAATTATTAATTAAATGAAAGCTTATGGGTAAAAAGGTTCTCGCATTTTTGTTGCTCTTTTGTTTGAGCTTGGGAGTGACTATTGCACAGATTTCTAAGGTTACCGGTGTGGTAATCAGTGAAGAAGACGATTTGCCGATTGTGGGAGCTTCTATTTTGGTAAAAGGTACCACGGTGGGAGCATTGACCGATCTGGATGGTAAGTTTGTTCTTACAAACATTCCTGCAAATTCTAAGACCATTGTCGTATCTTATGTCGGAATGGAAACGCAGGAATTGGAAATCCGTCCGGATATGAAAATCTTTATGAAGGGGGATACCCAGATGTTGGATGAGGTTGTGGTAACCGTTGCTTATGGTACAGCCAAGAAATCTTCTTTGACCGGTGCCATATCTTCTGTCAATAAGGAACAGATTGAAATGCGTCCGGTTTCGAGTGTTACTTCTGCTTTGGAAGGAACCACTTCCGGTGTGCAGATAAACAGTACTTATGGACAGCCTGGAGAGGGGCCTAGCATCCGGATCCGTGGTATCGGTACCGTCAATGGTTCCAGTGATCCGTTGTATGTTATTGACGGTATGCCGTTCGGAGGAAACATTTCCGACTTGAACCCTAATGATATTGAAAGTATATCAGTGTTGAAGGATGCCGCTTCATGTGCATTGTACGGAAACAGGGCTTCCAATGGTGTCATCTTGATTACAACCAAACGTGGTACTTCGGATAAGATGAGCTTTGAACTGAAAATCAATCAGGGTTCCTATACGCGTGGTATCAAGGAATACAGTCGTACCAATCCGTATCAGTTCATGGAAGCTAGCTGGCAGAATATGAAGAATGTGAGAATGTCGGCCGGAGATGATGCCGCTACTGCTGCCGCTTATGCTACGAATAACCTGATTTCTGAATCTTTGTATCTGAACATTTTCAACAAACCGGATACCGAATTGTTCGATGCTACAGGACATATGGTTTCCGATGCACAAATCCTGCCGGGCTATGCAGATGACCTTGACTGGTATGATGCCGCTATCCGTCACGGATATCGTCAGGAATATACCGTAAGCGGTAATATGGCAACCGACAAGACCAGTGCTTACTTTTCTTTAGGATATTTGGATGAGAACGGTTATGCCCGTAATTCGGACTTCAACCGTCTGTCTGCCCGTACATCGTTGACTTTTACTCCGAAGCCATGGTTAAAGGCCGGATTGAATCTGTCGGGTACACACCAGATTACAAATGCTACAAATGGTGATAGCGCTGACAGTTATACCAATATATTTATGTATGCCCGCCAGATAGCTCCTATCTATCCTGTCCATCTGCATAATGCAGACGGTTCTTATCGTTATGATGAGTTCGGTGCATTACAATATGACCCGGGATATTACGTAAATGATGATGGCGTAACGGTAGATACCCGTAACCAGTATGTTGACCGCCATGTAGTATGGGAGAATGAGCTGGATATGGATAAGACATACCGTAATACATTGGAAGGTATTGCCTTTGTGGACATCAAATTTCTGAAGGACTTCACTTTCAGCCTGAAAGGTGACCTGAATGTACGTAATTCGGAGAACCAGACATATAACAACGCTACAATCGGTGACGGAAAAGGTAATTCCGGACGTGCAAAGCGTGTAAGATACCGTTACAAAAACTATACTGTACAGGAACAGTTAAGCTGGAACCACCTGTTTGGCAAGCATTTTGTCGATGTGTTGCTGGCACATGAAAACTATGACTATAACTATAGTTACGAGTATGGTTACAAGACTACTGAAGTGTTCAGCAACAAGACTTATCTGTCAAACTTCACCAATATCACTTCTTTGGACGGTTATGATACAACTTACCGTACAGAAAGTTATTTGGGACGTGTCCGTTATAATTTCGATGACAAGTATAACCTGGAAGCTTCTTTCCGTCGTGATGGTTCTTCCAGATTCTATAAAGATAACCGTTGGGGAAACTTTGGTAGTGTCGGGGCCAACTGGATGATCTCACGTGAAAATTTCATGAGATCATTGGATTGGGTCAACAGCCTGAAACTCCGTGCCAACTGGGGACAGGTCGGTAACGATGCCGGAGCCAGCTATTATGGCTATATGGCTCTTTATACTGCAGATCAGAATGCGAACAAGGGTGCCTATTACCTGTCACAATACCCGAATCCCGATTTGAAGTGGGAAACCAGTGAAGCATGGGGCGTGGCACTTGAAGGTCGTCTGTTCGACCGTTGGAATATCAGTCTCGAGTATTTCGACAAGAGAAATAAAGACTTGCTGTTCGATGTCTATCTGCCTCTGTCGGCCGGAGCCAATACTTCTGGATCGGCCGAAGCTACCATTACCAAAAATCTTGGAACCATTTCTAACCGTGGTTTTGAAATCAATACGGATGTGGATGTCTATCGCTCCAAAGACTGGAGAATCAACTTCGCGGCTAACGCGACATTCCTTAAAAATGAAATCATCAAGTTGCCTGACCAGAATAAGGACGGTATCGTATCCGGTAACTATAAGATTGTAGAAGGGAAAAGCCGTTATGAATTCTATCTTCCTACTTTTGCGGGTGTAGACCAGATGACCGGTAATTCCATGTATGTTGCAGACCTTGATACTTATTGGGTTACCTTGCCTGATGGTTCTACAGTTGGAGGTAACCACAAGACCAGCCTGTCGGAAGATATCACCGATTATGTGACTGAAATAAACGGTAAATATTATGTGAATAATACGTCATATGCATTGAGAGAATTCCAGGGATCGGCCCTGCCTACCGTTTACGGAAGCTTTACCGGTACATTCTCTTATAAGTCTCTTACATTGTCGGCTTTGTTCACTTACTCATTGGGGGGCAAAGTATATGACGGAGTTTATGCTTCATTGATGAGTACCGGTTCTTCACCCAGCAATTTACATTCGGATATCATGAAGGCGTGGACAAGCGTACCGGAAGGTATGACAGAGAATTCTGTAGACCGTCTGGATCCGAACGGTGTTCCGCAGATCAATAACACGATGAGCAGTACGAACAATGCGGCGTCTTCACGTTGGTTGACCAGTGCCGACTATCTGGTATTGAAAAATCTTACTTTAAGCTATAATCTGCCCAAGTCTTTATTGAGACCGATTGGAGTAGAAGGCATTGCGTTAAGTGCCAGCTGTGAGAATATGTTTACGTTTACTGCCCGTCAGGGTATGAACCCTCAGCAGTCTTTCAGCGGTTCCCAGTCCAATTACCTGGTAACTCCGCGTGTATTCTCATTCGGTATCAATATAAAGCTTTAATATTTAACGATCTAAAAAGAAAATCATGATGAAGAAAATAGCATATTTCTTAGGCGTATCCCTGTTTCTTTCCGCTTGTGCAAGCGATTATCTGGATACAGAGCCCCAGTCTTCTGCCGATACGGGAGTTATTCTGGAAAATACGGAAAATGCCAAACTGGCAATCAATGGCATCTGCTATATGATGGCCCGTCAATATTTGAGTTCTCAAGGATATAACGGTGAAGGTACTATAAAGACATGGTACGGCAATTATCCGGGCAATGATTTCCAGAAGTGTAACCTGACGGGGTGGTCGAACGTCATTAACGGTACAGCCACCTATATGGCGTCCAATACTTCTAAGTATGATTATTATCCTTGGTATTATTATTATAAACTGATAGGTAATGCAAATGCTGTTATTTGTAATATTGATGCGGCTTCGGGTTCTGAAGATGAAAAGAAATTCATCAAGGCTCAGGGGCTGACATTCCGTGCCTACAGTTATTTTATGATGAGCCAGCTTTATTGTGCCCGCTGGGTGGACAGTAATAACGGAAGTACACGGGGACTTCCCTTGCGTATAGATCAGGGTACAGACGATCTGCCTGCATCTACTTTGGCCGAAGTGTATGCCCAGGTATATCAGGACTTGGATGACGCCATTTCTATGTTCAAGGAGGCAAAGGAGGCTGGGATAGACAGAGAGAGTGATGATAACTATAGCCCGAACCTGAATGTGGCTTATGCAGTCTATGCACGCGCTGCGTTGACCCGTGAGGATTGGGAAAATGCCGCCAAATACGCTGCATTGGCCCGTGAAGGATATCCGTTGATGTCGAATGACGAATATGTAAACGGTGGTTTCAATGCTCCTAACCAGGAATGGATATGGAGCTGTTACGGTGCAAGTGACCAGACATTGTATTATTATTCTTTCCATGCTTATCAGGGCAGCAATTCCAGTGCAAGTGTTTGCCGTAACTATCCGTGTGCCATTAGCAAGGAGCTGTATGACCAGATTCCGGAAACGGATGTCCGCCGTACAATGTATCTGGCTCCTAAAGCAGATGAAGTAGATACCTATACTCATAGTACGGGCCGGGCATCGAAAGGAGCGTTATATGACCGTGCTAAACGGGATTATGCCGACAAATTGTACAGCACGAGCTATATCTTTGCCTATATGCAGTTTAAGTTCCAGTGTTCAGAGCAGCCGGGAGTGGGTCATGTAAACAATTTCCGTTCTGCCGAGATGTATCTGACCGAAGCTGAGGCTTTATGCCACATAGGTGGAAGAGATACGGAAGTCCAGAACCTGTTGATTGCCTTGAACCGTGATTCCGGACGTAATCCTGAATATACCTGTACCAAGACAGGAGCAGACCTGCTGGAAGAAGTGAAACTGTATCGCCGCTTTGATTTGTGGGGAGAAGGTTTTGACTGGTTTGACCATAAACGTTGGAATGAGCCTATTGTACGCCATTCTTATCCGGAAGGTAATTTCCATACGCAGTTTGCCATCACAAAGGAAACATCGGAAACCAATGGATGGACATGGGTATATCCGAGAAAAGAAACCGACTATAACGGTGCGTTCCAGGAATAACGCCCGTTTATAGGTTAATGGAAGTATAAAGATAAGATCTGTCATGGATGTTTTTCATCGGTGACAGATCTTTTTTTATATTTCCTGGTCTTTGACGATATGTTTCAAGTTGTTTGGAATCGGACGTCTTGATATTTTGTTAAAGGGAACTGCATCTTTCGGGTAACAGATCAAGGTCTTTTTTGAAAATTTCAAGTTCTTTTTTGGGCAGGGTCCGGTATTATCTTGTGGATATGGGATTTTGGGTGTAATTTAGTGGCAGTTATAACTTAGATGATAAATAGATTATGAAAAACAAAAGAAAATGGTTCTGCTTGGGCGCGTTGCTGGTCTGTATGTTGCCGGGTTTCGGCATGAAGGATTTCCAGTGGCAGGCAGGAAAAAATATGAGGGTGGCTTGCGACGCTTCCGAAGAGCCGGTTGTGCAGGTGGCCTTGGATCTGTTCAGGCGTGACTGCCTTTCAGTACTCTCGCAAGAGCCGGTTATCAGTGCGGAAAATGGTGATTTTTATGTCGGGACGGTAGGCCGGAGCCGGCTGATTGAAGGGTTGCTCCGGAACCATGAACTGGATACCACCGGGCTGAGTACCCGTAAGGAGGCGTTTCTATTGACCGTTTTGGACGACGGTCGTCTGGTAGTTGCCGGGAGCGACAAACGCGGTACGGCATACGGTATCCTGCAGGTGTCCCGGATGCTTGGGGTCTCCCCTTGGGAATGGTGGGCCGATGCCGTTCCGCAAAAACGGGATGTGTTCTGCATCAAGGCCGGCTATCGTCTGCTTGATTATCCGAATGTACCTTATCGGGGCATTTTTATCAATGATGAAGACTGGGGGATCAATCCCTGGAGCTGGAAACAATATGAACCGACAGATGTGAAAGGGCAGATGGGTCCGCGTACGCATGAGCGTATCTTTGAGCTTCTGTTGCGTTTGCGTGCCAATACGTTCTGGCCGGCCATGCATGAATGTTCCGTGCCTTTCTTCTTTACTGAAGGGAATAAGGAAGTGGCCGACAGGTATGGTATCTATCTGGGTACCTCCCATTGCGAACCGATGATGCGGAATACCAACGGCGAGTGGAAGATTGCCGGCAAAGGAGAATATGACTATGTGAACAACCGGAAGAACGTACTGGATTTCTGGGAGGAACGTGTAAGGCAGCAACGTCATTCGGACAACATCTATACTTTGGGAATGCGTGGCGTGCACGATGGCAGGATGCAGGGAGCCGGGACGGTTGAGGAGCAGAAGGATGCGCTTGACCGTATCATTGCCGACCAGCGTAAGATGCTTTCCAGGTATGTGGATAAGGATGTTACGCAAGTGCCTCAGGTGCTGATCCCTTATAAGGAGGTTCTGGATGTGTATCAGGCCGGACTGGAAGTTCCGGAAGATGTTACCTTGATGTGGTGCGACGATAATTACGGTTATGTCACCCATTTTCCTACCGGAGAAGAACGTAACCGTAAAGGAGGTAACGGCATTTACTATCATGTGTCCTATTGGGGGCGTCCGCACGATTATCTGTGGCTGGCTACTCCAAGCCCTTATCTGGTTTATCAGCAGATGAAACAGGCATACGATAAAGGTATTCGGAAGATGTGGATACTGAATGTGGGTGATATCAAACCGGCCGAATACCAGATCGAGCTTTTTATGGATATGGCATGGAATATAGGCCGTGTGGAGGAAATGGGGGTGACGGGTCATTTGGAACGTTTCCTGTCACGCGAATTCGGTGCGCAGGCGGCTTCCTATCTTGTGCCGATGATGCAGGAGCATTACCGGCTG
>ULQU01019834.1_pt1 | contig 38926 bp, 28 predicted proteins | sample 1954841 | NCBI WGS metagenome assembly ULQU01 (sample SAMEA4835664, study PRJEB28245) | human gut metagenome | biome: gut microbiome; material: fecal sample | place: Denmark | collected 2008
GTGAATAATGTGCGTCAAGGCGGAAAATAGTATGGTTACAAGATAGGCTTGGACGTTGGAGGTATTCTGTATGAAATAATAAGAGGCGCTAAATTTAAAAACCAAGGTGGCAATCCTACCATAATGCCTGGAAGATAAATTTTAATGCATTGTGCCTACATTCATATTTTTTTCAGTAATCCCATCTTTTTCTTAAAATAGATTTTTTATGCCTGCCGGGTATTATTCTTTTGCTTTTACAAACCAACTGTTGTCTTTTACATATTGTCCTCTGCATGAAATGGGATATCCGTAGGTCTCTTCATCTCGGAAAGGGCTCTTTAGATAATCTGCCAAGGCTTCAAACGAATCATTAACTGTTGCGGTCTGGTCCACATCCGAAACCGTCAGTAAGACGATTTGGGCTGTATGCAATGTGCCGTGAGGTCGGCTGTCTTCATGCACGAATGCACCTTTAAAGGCCGATAACATATCTTCATAGGGAGACTCACTGGCTATTACAAAGTAGGCACTCGTCCCGTAAGTCAGTTCGCGTACAAACACCAATTCGTTCAGATTGGATGGCATATTCACGAACAGTCCGTCGGCCGGCGTATCCATTGATACCGTAAAACCTTTGAAAACAATCTTGCCGAGTGTCAGGCTTTTCACCTTTTTCATATCGAATTTCTGTCGGCAGATATCTCTCAGTGTACGACCAAATGTTTGGTTTTCCAAGAAATAGTCACCCAGGGCTTCCAGGTTTTTCAGTTCGGCCAGCTGTACGGTATAGGGTCGGTCGGGGGTCATATAATTTGCATATTCCTCCGAGTGTATCGCTTCCTTGATTTTTTTCAAATACTCAGACCATCTGGCCTTCACCAGGGTGGTGAGATAGGGATTGGAGAAATTGAATGTCAGGTCTACAGGTCTCTTTTCATCTGTGACTTCCCTGTCGAAGGAAGTGGCAAACGCGCTTTCCGGAAAGACTGCTCCCACATAAATGGCTGGAGGATTGGCAAGAGCCGGCCATATTTGTATGCCATGATAGGAAGTGCTGATGTCTATATCATGTTCCTTGCGGTTATCAATGAGGAAAGTCCATTGCGGAGACCACGGGGTGATGGAAGTGTCCTGCATAATCTCAAGCAGCTTATATCTGACACGGGTACCGTCAGCCAGAGGGGCAACCGATATCTGTTTTTCTACCTTTAAGACATATTCATGTCCTTGTTCGTACGTAAATCCAGTGATACCCTCGAAGGAAAGTTTCGAAAATTTACGTGCGCCTTCTTCTTTGGCAAGCAGACATTCTATAGGGTTATTACTACCTGGAGGAATATATGTACTTGTTTCAGGAGAAATGTACATTTTGATAATTTCATATTTATCCTCAAGTTCGTTATTCTTATTACATGCTACGAAGTTACATAAACAAAGGAATAGCATAAAGATACCAAATAAATTTTTCTTTTCCATATACTTATTAAAGGGATAATTTATAAAACTGATTCTGCGTAATTATTCCTCAGAATTCATCTATTGATTTTGGAAATAGTTCGTTCTGTAAAAAAGCTTGTTTTTTAATAGTAAATCAAGACTTTATTATTTAATGCAGAAAGGCAAAAATTCCCCTATTTCAGAAATGTTAAAATACCGAAAGTGTATATCGTGTGACAATTTAAGAAAAATCTTTTAATGTGTAATCAGCCCTATATTTTCAGTAAGATTACTTTGATGTATCTTTCATTGAATAATAAAAATGACCGGACAGAGGTACTGACAGGTCCCTGAAGGTCGTTGGATTCTCAGCTGCTTTTTCCCGGAAAGCTTGGCTGGCGGGCACCAAAATGTGAGGCATTCTGCCACCATGTCAATCGTCTTCTTTCTGCTTTTTGTTGTTTTTCTTTAGCCGGCCGCTTTTCTTTAATGCTTCGTTGATGATCCATTGAAGCTGGCCGTTGGTACTGCGAAATTCGTCTGCCGCCCATTTCTCGATGGCATCCATTGTAGCGGCATCCACACGCAGAACAAAACTTTTGGTTGTATTTTCATTTTTATTAGCCATTTCATTGTATCTTTCATCCTGTCTTCACGTCTTTTCTTTCCGGAATAAATCCTGAATGTTTCCGCTACATATGCGGGTATAGGATATTCCGGAAAGAAACTTCAATCAATGATTCAATGTCCCGGTATTGACTACCGGCTGTGCGGCTTCGTCGGCACAGAGTACTACAAGCAGGTTACTTACCATGGCTGCCTTTTTCTCTTCATCCAGTTCCACAATCTCGTCCTTCGACAGTTTGTCAAGTGCCATGTGGACCATCGAAACTGCGCCTTCCACAATTTTTTCACGGGCGCTGATGATGGCCGACGCCTGTTGGCGTCGTAACATGACGGCGGCGATTTCGGGCGCATAAGCCAGGTAATTGATACGTGCTTCCAGTACTTCGATTCCTGCCATGGCCAGGCGTTCGTTCAGCTTCTGCTCCAACTGTTCATTGATTTCCTCACCGCCCGAACGCAGTGTCAGTCCACCGTCGGTACTATCGTTATCGTCATAAGCATATTGGCCGGCTACCTGTCGCAAGGCGGCGTCACTTTGTATCCTTACAAAGTTTTCAAAGGCATTCATCCGGTTGGCTACGGTATTGCCTAGGTTTACTGTCTTTCCGTCGCTCGATGTTGTTCCTGCACTAGCCATGGTCTGGGCATCAATTTCGAACATAGCCTTGTATGTATCTTTCAACTTCCATACCAATACGAGTCCGATGAGGATAGGGTTGCCTATTTTATCGTTCACCTTGATCGGTTCCACGTCCAGGTTTCGTGCGCGCAGGGAGAGTTTTTTCGCTCCCATAAACGGGTTCACCCAGAAAAATCCCGTCTCACGGAATGTCCCTTTATATTTGCCGAAGAATACCATGGCCCGGGCTTCATTCGGTTCCAGCATTATGTATCCGCAGTTCAGGATAATCCATAGCACAACCATGATGCCCCCCAATACCTTGAAGAGTACATCACCCGCCATGAAACACCAGACCATAAGTCCTGCCCATATAAACACGAAAAGGAAAACGGCCAGAAAACCGTTCATTTTGAAACCTTTAAAAATAACTTCTTTTGTTTCCATATTTTTCAGTTTTAGATATAAGAATTACAAGTCCTTCTGCCGGTCAAGCGGTTCGCACGAAAATAGTTGTCCATGCCGTCCCGGTTGACAGATAAATTAAATGAAACCGATATTTTTTATGACATCATTTTGATATCGTAAAGATATGAATTTAAAACGGGAAAAACAAGTAATCGTATTTTTTTGATGTTTATTTTTCCTTGGAATCCTCAGGAAAATGACTTGATGTATTTACAGATACAACTTGACATTTCCGGAAGAATGCCTTGAACTTTCCGGATAAAGAACTTGAAGTTTTTCAAAAAGACTTTCATCTTTTTCGGGGAGGGAGCAAAACTATCAAAAGTTATCAAGGCTGTCGTCTGTCTTCCGGATGTTTGTAAAGATTGATGTTTATTTAAAATAAAGATGTTTATTTAAGATAAATCTAAGGATTAGGAGAACCGATTCTTTTAAGATTCGGCGAAAAAGGATTATCTTTGTAGCCGCAAACGGTATATATATGGATAAAGGCTCAAGATACAATGATTTCTCAACTTTTCTGGCGGGACATTTTCCTTTCAAGGTGCAGAAAATCTCTGTAAATGCGGGCTTTACTTGTCCTAACCGCGACGGTTCGAAAGGCTATGGCGGTTGTACTTATTGCAACAACCAGACCTTCAATCCGGCCTATTGCCGGACTGGAAAAACGGTCACTGCACAGCTGGAGGACGGAAAGGCGTTTTTTGCTCGGAAATATCCGGAAATGAAGTTTCTGGCCTATTTCCAGGCGTATACCAATACATACGGTGAACTGGAGACATTGAAACGGATGTATGAAGAGGCGCTGGCTGTGGAGGGGGTGGTAGGACTGGTTATCGGTACGAGACCCGACTGTATGCCCGATTCCCTGCTCGACTATCTGGAAGAACTGGCCAGACGTACGTTCCTGCTGGTGGAGTACGGGATTGAAAGTGCCGATGACAGGACCCTGGAGAGAATAAACCGCGGACATGACTTCGCCTGTACGGCTGATGCCGTGCGCAGGACCGCCGCAAGAGGCATCCTTACCGGAGGACATGTGATACTGGGACTTCCGGGTGAAAGCCGGGAACAGCTTATGGAACAGGCGGAGACACTTTCCGGTCTGCCTCTCACTACCTTGAAGCTGCATCAGTTGCAGCTGATCAGAGGGACCCGCATGGCCCGTGAATTTGAAATGCATCCCGAAGATTTCCATCTGTATACGGCCGAAGAGTACATCGGGCTGGTTATTGATTACGTGGAGCATCTGCGGAAAGACATCGTGCTGGAACGCTTCATATCGCAGTCGCCCAAGGAGCTGCTGATTGCTCCCGATTGGGGATTGAAGAACTATGAGTTTACCGAACGGTTGAAGAAACGCATGGAGGAAAGGGATGCCTGGCAAGGAAAATATTATAGTAGAAATATAAATGATTAATTCAAGTAGCAACATGAAATTGAAAGGGAATGTTCATTATGTTGGGGTGAATGACCGCACGAAAGCGTTGTTTGAAAACCTCTGGCCGTTGCCTTACGGTGTGTCTTACAATTCATATCTGATTGCAGACGATGAAATGGTGGCACTTGTCGATACGGTAGACGTGGCTTTCTTCGAGGTATACCTGAAGAAGATCCGTAGCATTATCGGTGACCGTAAGATCAATTATCTGATCATCAACCATATGGAACCCGACCATTCGGGATCTATCGCTTTGATTAAGCAATATTATCCGGAAATCGTATTGGTAGGTAACAAGAAGACTTTCGATATGGTGGAAGGTTATTACGGCGTTACCGGCGACCGTTACGTGGTAGGTGAAGGCGATTTCCTGAAGCTGGGGCACCATAACCTGCGTTTCTACCTGATACCGATGGTACACTGGCCTGAAACCATGGTTACTTTCGATGAAACGGAAGGTATCCTGTTCTCGGGCGACGCTTTCGGATGTTTCGGGGCTCTGAACGGCGGATGCATTGACAAGAATATCAATACCGACATCTACTGGAATGAAATGCGCCGTTACTATGCGAACATTGTAGGCAAGTTCGGTAATCCGGTACAGAAGGCTTTGCAGAAATGCAGCGGGCTGGATATCAAGATGATCTGTCCTACACACGGTCCGGTTTGGGAGGAACATATACCGGAAGTGGTGGCCATGTACGACAAGATGAGCCGTTACGAAGGCGAGGAAGGTGTGGTAATTGCCTACGGAACCATGTATGGAAATACCGAAGAGCTGGCCGAAACCATTGCCGAAGAACTGAGCGCACAGGGTATCAAGAACATTATACTGCATAATGTATCGCATACCCATCATTCATATATCCTGGCCGATATCTTCAAGTACAAGGGCCTGATTGTGGGATGTACGACCTATAACATGCATCTGTATCCCGAAATGGAAAGCCTGTTGAGCAAGGTGGCTGCCCGTGAGATGAAGAACCGTGTAATGGGTTATTTCGGTTCTTATACCTGGGCCAGCGCTGCTGTGAAGAAGTTGGGTGAATTTGCCGAGAAGCTGAAGTTCGAAGTGGTAGGTAACCCGGTAGAAATGAAGCAGAGCATGAAGCAGGACAATTATGCACAGGCTAAGGAGCTGGCTAAAGCCATGGCCGACCGCCTGAAGTCCGACAGAAAATAAGCAACTGTTTTTTTCATGATAAAGGAAAAGTCCGGTGCACGCAGTGAGCGGTGCATCGGACTTTTTTTTGCCGTTGTGCGGCGGTATGTGTGATTGGTCAGTCTTGTGCCTGATGTACGGTGAGTTGAGGGAAGGGGAATCCGATTCCTTCTTTGTTGAATGTGGCATACACGTTCTTGTTCATATCGAAATAGACGTCCCAGTAGTCGGCCGTCTTGGTCCATACACGCAGGGTAATGTTTACGCTGCTGTCGGCCAGCGCTCCCAGACCGATAAACGGTGCCGGGTCGGCCAGTATGCGGGAATCGGCTGCGATGATGCGTTTCAATACTTCCTTCACATGCTCGAAATCTTCTCCGTATTCAACTCCGAAGGTCCATTCGGCACGACGGATTTCCTGTTTGCTGTAGTTGACTACCACGTTGCTGCTCATGTTTCCGTTAGGAACATAGATGATACGGTTGTCGGTAGTCGACAATATGGTGTGGAAAATCTGTATTTCCTTTACTGTTCCGCTGGCTCCGGGACCGTCAATGTAGTCGCCTACCTTGAACGGTTTGAATACAAGGATAATCAGTCCGCCTGCAAAGTTCGACAGGTTGCCTGAGAGGGCCATACCGATGGCTACACCGGCTGAGGCCAGCAGAGCCGCAAAGCTGGTGGTTTCTACTCCCAGCCGCGCGAAGATGGCGAAGGCAAGAATCAGGTTGAGCAGGATGTTGAGCAGGCTCTTGACGAAAGTCTGTACGCTTATCTCGAATTTCCGCTTTTCCAGAAGTCCGCTGACCAGACGTGATATGAGTTTGATCAGTATCCGTCCCACTACATAGATGATGACGGCGCCTATAATGTCTTTCCCACATTCGATACCCCAATTGACGAACTTGTCGAGCAGCTGTTCCACATTGATTTTGGACATCGTGCTTAATAATGTTGCTGATAACATGAATCTTTAAATGTTTTTTAGTGTTATAAATATAATGTTATGTTGTCTTTCCAGTGTCCGTTTCTGTGCCTGGCGTCTATTCCTGCAGGATGCCTTTCCCCTGACGGACGATTTCGGGATCGCCTTCGCAGCAGTTGATTACGGTAGACGGTTCGATACCTCCCGGACCTCCGTCGATTACCAGATCTACTTCCTCCCCGAACTTCTCGTCAATCAGTTCCGGATCGGTGATGTATTCGATGTCTTCACCTTGCCGGAGGGGCAGGGTAGTGGTGAGGATCGGTGCGTCAAGTGCCTTGCATATTTCGCGGATAATGTTGTTGTCGGGCACACGGATTCCCACTTCCTTTCGGTTCCGGAATATTTTGGGAAGACGGCTGTCGGCGTTCAGGATGAATGTGAACGGTCCCGGCAGGTTCCGTTTCATCAGCTTGAAGGTCGTGTTGTCTACACGGGCATATTCACTGATGTTACTTAAATCATAACAAATGATTGACAGGTTATGTTTACGCGGATCGATATTTTTCAGTTTGCAGATGCGTTCTATGGGACGTTCTTTCAATGCATGGCACCCTATGGCATACATGGTGTCGGTAGGGTATATGATGATCCCGCCCTCGTTCAGGATATCAGCAACGTGCTGGATTTCATAGGGATCATTGTTCTTTGAATAGAATTTCTGTAGCATAGGTTCTTTTATTTTATTTTTCTTTTCTTTTTTTCAGTTCTTCGGCCAGCCGGTATTGGATGGCCGCTTCCATTTCTTTTCCTGCCTGTTCCAGGGCATCTCCGAAGCATTCGTGCGCCCCGGCGTGCTGGGGCTTGAGTGTGGTAGCCTTGTCGAGATCGGCTATGGCTCCTTCTATGTTGCCTGTATGGAGGCGCAGCTTGCCTCTGTTATATACGGCCTTGAATTCCGTTGGGCGTATCCTGACTGCCTGGTTCAGGCATTCTTCCGCTTCACCGATACGCCCGTCGTCGAACAGGGTCACTCCTTTCCGTACCCAGGCATCCGTAAATCCGGGATAGAGTTCGATAGCCTTGTCGTAATTGGCCAGGGCAGCCCTCACATCGTGCATGCGGGTAACACATTCATTTCCCATGAGGTAATATTCGTGCGCATACTTCTGGAGATTCTTCTGCTGTTCATGCATCGCTTCCTTCAGGTGTCTGTTCTCTTCCTTGAGCTGGGTGATGATGCCCAGTTTCTTGCGTATGAAGCGCTGTTGGAGCGGCTTTTCTATGTCGTACCGTGAGTGGATGGCCTTGAAGAACTGCGAGAGACATTCCTTGAAGTCGCCTTGGTCGAACGCCTTGACGGCCGCTACATACTGTTCGTCGGCCTGAGCCTGTTTCAAGGCCCGTCCGATAGCCTGCGGATTGTTGAACCGTTGTGCAAACGAGACGATTTCGGGACGGACAAAGATATCGCCACGGGTTATTTCCCGTTTCAGGCAGATGCCTTCGAGTGATGTGCAGCGGCTCAGCGCCACATAGGCCTGGCCTCCGGCAAATACGCCTCCCGTGAAGTCGATGACCACATGGCTGAAGGTCAGTCCCTGGCTCTTGTGTACGGTGATGGCCCATGCCAGCCTGATGGGGTATTGGGTGAAGGTGCCCAGTTCTTCTTCCTCGATCTTTTTTTCCTGTTCGTTATATTTATAGCGGATATTGCTCCAGCTTTCTTTGTGTACATCCAGTTCGCGTCCGTCTTCCGTGATTATATAGATGATTCCGTCTTCGTCCATACCCGAAATGGTTCCTATGGTTCCGTTCACCCACCGTTTTTCCTGGTCGTTCTTGATGAAGATGACCTGTGCTCCGGGCTTGACTGTCAGTTCCATCAGGGTGGGGAGGCTGCTTTCCGGGAATTCGCCGTGGATTTCTCCCTGTAAGGTTACGGGATCGCCCGGCAGTTCTGCCAGCTTCTGTTCGTTGATGAAATCTACCGTATCCCGTCGGGTAGCCAGGGTGATATACATGTCGTTTTCGGATGTGGCTACCGGAATGTTGTACCGTGTATTGAGCAGTTGCAGGTCGGCAGCGTTCGCCGTGTTGGTGCGGATGTGGTCCAGTACCCCCACGAAGACCTTGTCGGTCTGTCGGTATACTTTGGTCAGTTCTATGGCTACCAGTTCCATTTCACGGAATACACGTGCCGAAAAGAAGTAAGGGTTCGGGTAGAAACGGCTGATGATTTCACGTTCGTCGTTCTTGATGACCGGTTCCAACTGGAAAATATCGCCTACCAGCAGCAGCTGTTTGCCGCCGAACGGTTCACGCATGTTCTGTGAATAGACCCGCAGTATCTTGTCGATGAAGTCGATGATGTCGGCCCGTACCATGGATATCTCGTCAATGATGACCAGTTCGATGTTCTTGATGAGCTTGCGGTGGTCGGCCGAGTATTTCAGGAAGCTGTGAAGTTTCCCTCCTTTCAGGCTGAAGTTCGGGTCGTCGGGCAGCAGCGGATGGAATGGAAGCTTGAAGAAACTGTGCAGGGTGCTTCCTCCGGCATTGATGGCCGCTATGCCTGTAGGTGCCAGTACTACATATTTCTTTTTGGTGTGCTGGCATACATACTTGAGGAATGTAGACTTTCCGGTACCTGCCTTTCCTGTCAGGAAAACCGACTGGCGGGTATACTGGATCAGTTTCAGGGCGTTCTGAAACTCCGGATTGTCTGTGTCGATGGAAGTGTATGCCATTTTACGTAAAGATTGGTCAGGCAAAGATAAAGAAAATCAATTCTCTATCCAATAGGAAAAGAAAAAGGATGGTTGCCGGTCGGGGCAGCCATCCTTTGATATGTGAACAACCTTGCGGTGTTTATCAGATGCTAGTTTAAAGCCGTCGGCTGTAAAAGCCTGTGGCAACAGACAGAATTCCTTATTTGCTGATTCTGTCATTCAGCATTACGTAACCCCAGATCATAGGATCTGCATTTACGATTTTGTGGAAAATTCTTTTTACCTTTTTCATAATGTTATCCTTTCTTCTTTAGTTAAACAATAATACCTGAAATTTTCTCTTTTTTCTCTTTTTACCTTTGTAAGCGGACCTCACGGCCGGCTTTTCGTTAACCTAAAAACTTTTACCTTAAAAACAATAGTTTAGTTAAGTCTAGAACTTGTTGTTCTTTAATTACACTGCAAATATATAGCCTTTCTGAATAGAATATATGTTCTAGAGCATAAAAAATATGTTTTTACTGCTTTTATTGACCTAAATCAATCGGGTTATCCAGGAAATGACGGAATGGTGACAAAATGGCGGTATTCTATGAAAATATGTCGTATAACATATTTTATGTTGTTAGGAAAAAGATCGGAAATAGGAATCCATACTTAACTGCAGTTGTATTTACATATATTAACTATAATAATTAGTTTATGAACTAAATTATATAGTTATTTGCATAGTCAAAATAAAAAAGAGGAAAGATGAAACATTTAACTGCAAAAGAAGAAGAAATCATGGGTTTCTTTTGGGAGCGTGGTCCTTTGTTTGTAAAGGAACTGCTGGAGTTCTATGATGAGCCGCGTCCTCATTTCAATACCTTATCTACCATTGTACGAGGACTGGAGGAGAAAGGTTATCTTGCACATAAGGCTTATGGTAATACCTATCAGTATTATGCAGTGGTGAGCCGTGATGATTTCAGTCGCCGTACGCTCAAGGGAGTTATCAGCAAGTACTTCAACAATTCATATCTGGGTGCTGTTTCTTCGTTGGTGAAAGAAGAGGATATTTCTCTGGAAGAACTGAAGAAGCTGATTGAAAAAGTGGAGAAAGGGCGGTTGTGAGTAAATGTATCGTCTTGTTGATATGCCTGCCGGTGGATGGCTGCTTCTTTACCGGGGCATTCTCCGGACTTCAAAGGAACGGTTGCAGGATGTGAGTCCCGAAGAACGGCGAAGGCAGGAAAGAGTTGTTGTTTGATATTGAAGATTGATTTTTATGAAAAAAGTATTATTGATTGTGTTCGCTCTGTTCTGCTGGTTGAGCGGACAAGCTCAGCTGAAAGTGGTGGAGAAACCTTATTTTCTGGGCGGGGAGACAAGGCTGGAAGTGAGTCGTGTATCTCTCTATGATGACCGTACGGTGGTCGACGTAGACTATTATGCCGGAGCCATGGGTGATGCAATCAGGTTGTCCCCTTCGGCTACCTTGTCGGCCGGAGGCAAGCAATATGCCTTGAAGAAGGCTGAAGGTATTTCGACTACGGAGGATCTGGAGGTAGCCGTTAACGGGAAAGTCAGCATGCAGTGGACATTTGAGCCCCTTCCGGTCGATGTAGCCACATGCGATTTTCAGGAAAATGTGGACCGGGGTTGGACGCTGAATCAGATACATTTGGACGGCAAAAAGCCCGAAATAGACGTACCCGAACGTTTGGTCCATCATCGGCCTGACTACGACCGCCCTCTGCCGGCGGCGCAGCCCGTCTTCGGAAAGTTCCGAATCACCGTCCGTTTCCTGGGCAAGGTGTCGCCGGGCAGTATCCATTATGATTTGAGCGAATGGGGGGCACAGTCGTTCCTGCCCGTTTCAGTCGAAGAGAAGGACGGCGTTTGTGTGATAGACGACTACCTGACCCATCCGGGGTTGAAGTCGTTCTACGTGGGCAGGCAGAAGTTCTCGGTCTTTGTGGTACCGGGTAGCGAGGTGACGATGACTGTCAACTACCATGCCATGCAGATGGTCGGAACGCATCTCTTTGGTGAAGAATACAAGAATGTGCAGAAAGTGTGGTTCGAGGGCGATTACGACGGGCTGAACACAGTCTTGGCCAACGTCCCTTACAGCTTGGATGCGACCGACGAGCTGGACGATATCGGCACCATGTCGGTGGACGAACTGAAACAGAAGATATTGGCCTATTATGACCGGGTGAATCAGTGGCTGGAGAACGATGCTTCGCTCAGTGAGCCTGTAAAGAGGCTGTTGCACTTGGAGTTGCAGGCCCGGACATTCAGTAATGTTGCTTCTGCCAAGTACACCATAGGTTTTGCTCCACGAGCCAATGGACAGAAGCGGGGCAACCTGACCGAGGGTCCCGGCTTCCGCGACGAAGTCATGGCGCTTGACTCGCTCCGCTCACCGGCCATGATGATGACTACGCACTATTCGAGCATTATATCGGCCTTGAGTGAAGCTCACGACCCTGCCGCAGACCATCCCTGGTGCAAGGATCTGGAAAGTACGGTCCTGACGGAGATTGCGCGTCGCTACTTGGGACGCATGACTCCGCTGCCCGATACGTTGCTGGCCAAGGTGGACAGCCTGCAGACACCTGCTATCCGTGAATATATACTGACCAAACACCGTGAATATGCGGAGGCAATGGAGGCAACTGCCGATGGAGGGGAGGGCTATACCGTTGCTACGCTGGATGCTTCCGTCAGGGGCGACAGTCTGCTGCCGGCCATTGCTGCCCGACATAAGGGGCGTGTGGTACTGATAGACTTCTGGGCCACGTGGTGCGGTCCTTGTAGGCAGGCTATGGAGAGCATGAAGCCTATAAAGGAGGAACTGAAGGGCAAGGATGTGGATTTCGTCTTCCTGACCGACGAAACTTCTCCAAAGGTTTTGTGGAAGAGGATGATAACCAACATTCATGGCGAGCACTATTACCTTACCAACGGACAGAATGGCGACCTGCTGAAGAAATATCAGTTTGACGGCATACCTGCCTACCTGATATTGGACAGAAATGGGAAGGTGGTTTACCGGCATGTGGGTTTCCCCGGCACGGATGTCATGAAGCAGGAATTGGAGAAAGCATTGGGAACGCTTTAAGCTTAATGAAATATGGGAATCTTTTTAGTCTACATACTTAAGTCTGCTGTCTGCCTGGCAGTATTCTATCTGTTTTATAAGATATTGCTGAGTCGCGAGACATTTCATCGTTTCAACCGCTTTGCTTTGCTGGGAGTGCTGGTCTTGTCGGCTCTGATACCGCTGGCGGAAATCAGCGTAGACAAGCCTGTGCCTGTACAGAAAACCATGTTTACTCTGGAACAGCTGCTTATGTTGGCCGATATGGAGGGAAGCCAAGGAGAGGTAATGCCTGCACAGTCTGCTACGGTACTCTGGATACAGGTGGCGTTGTGGGTCTATCTGGCCGGAATCTGTTTCTTTGCTGTCCGTAATCTTTGGGCGCTTGTACGGCTGTTGGCTTTACTGCGTAGCGGAAAGTTGGAGCCTATGCCTGCCTATCTTTCAGACTGGAAGAAAAGGGCGACATTGGTGGTGCATGAGTGCGATATCGCTCCATTCAGCTGGATGCGTTACATTGTCATCTCACGGAAAGATCTGGAGGAAAGCGGTCGTGAAATCCTGATTCATGAACTGGCACACATCCGTAACGGACATTCGTGGGACGTGCTGCTGGCCGACTTGTGCATCTTTGTGCAGTGGTTCAATCCGGCTGCCTGGCTTTTGAAGCAGGAATTGCAGAATATTCACGAATATGAGGCGGATGAAACCGTTCTGCGGGAGGGTGTAGACGCCAGGGGTTACCAGATGTTATTGATAAAGAAAGCTGTTGGCGCAAGGCTCTACTCAATTGCCAACAGCTTGAACCATAGTTCACTTAAAAAACGTATCACTATGATGATGAGAAAAAAATCAAATCCGTGGGCACGTGCAAAGTACTTGTATGTACTGCCATTGGCAGCTGTCGCTGTAGTTGCCTTTGCACGTCCTGAAATCTCCAAGCCATTGGCAGAGATTTCTAAAGTCAAAGTTAATGATTTGGCAGCGATTGTAGAAGAAAATCCTGTTAAATCTGTTGAAACAGAAGATTCTGTAGCTAAAGTGAAAGTCTCTGGGAAAGATGAAGAAAAAAAGCCGGCATCCACTCAGCGTGTATTTATGGTGGTGGAAAATATGCCTGAATTCCCGGGAGGCATGAAGGCCTGCATGGAGTTTCTGGCCAAGAATATCAAATATCCGGCTGAATGTCAGAAGAAGGGTATTCAGGGAAGAGTGGTTGTCCAGTTCATCGTTAAGGCGGATGGTAGTGTGGATTCTCCCAAAATCATGCGTTCGGTCGATCCTTTGTTGGACGCGGAAGCGTTGCGTGTAGTCGGGCTGATGCCTAAATGGAAACCGGGAACTGAAGGGGGTAAAGCGGTAAATGTCAAATTTACCATTCCTGTAAGTTTCAAGGTCTCCGCCGATGATTCGGAACACACGACAACGGGTTCAGTAAAGTTCGGCGTCAAGAACGAGAAGAATATCTTGGTGATTGTGGATGGTGTCGCAATCGAAGGAGGTATGTCTGAGTTGGAAAAGATCGATCCTGAAACGATTGAGTCAGTTGAAGTCATAAAGGATCAGAACCGGCTTCCGGAATATAATGCCCAAGGAAAGGAGGGGGTAATACTGATTAACACAAAGAAGAACAATAAATAAACTATAGTTATGGACTGGAAGAATATCGGAATGTGACCGGTCCGCATTGAAAACTGAAAAAGCCAGCTAATTCTAATCTAAGCGTTATGAATTAGCTGGCTTTTATATGATATGCCGGGGAATCAGCCTGTATGGAACGTTTTATTCTCCTTGTTCAAGCAACATTTCCATTACCTGGCATGCCGATTTGGCTACGGATGTTCCCGGTCCGAAGATAGCCAGCACACCTGCCTTGTAAAGGAAATCATAATCCTGCGGAGGAATTACTCCACCGGCAAAGACCATGATGTCTTCACGTCCCAACCGTTTGAGCTCTTCGATGATCTGGGGGATCAACGTCTTGTGACCGGCAGCCAGTGAAGAAACACCTACTGCATTTACGTCGTTTTCTACCGCTTCTCGTGCCGCCTCTTCCGGAGTCTGGAACAGAGGTCCCATATCTACGTCGAAACCGCAGTCGGCAAAGCCTGTAGCTACCACCTTGGCGCCACGGTCGTGTCCGTCTTGTCCCATCTTGGCAATCATGACACGCGGACGGCGTCCTTCCCGTTTCGCAAATTCTTCTGTCAGTTCGCAAGCACGTGCGAAATCTGCATCTTTCTTACTTTCTGATGAATACACGCCCGAAATAGTTCTGATAATTGCTTTATAACGTCCTACGACTTTTTCGCAGGCATCTGAAATTTCTCCCAATGTAGCACGTACGCGTGCTGCTTCTACGGCCAGTTCCAACAGGTTGCCCTTGCCTGTCTTGACACATTCGGTAATGGCATCCAGGGCCTTGTCCACTTCGGCCTGGTTACGTCCTTCCTTCAGACGGCGGAGGTTCTCGATCTGTTCCTGACGTACGGCCGTATTGTCCACTTCCAGAATATCGATCGGATCTTCCTTTTCCAGACGGTATTTGTTGGTACCGACAATGGTCTGTTCGCCTGAGTCGATGCGGGCCTGTGTACGTGCTGCCGCTTCTTCGATACGCATCTTAGGAATACCGGTTTCGATGGCTTTGGCCATACCGCCCAGCTTTTCGATTTCCTGGATATGTTCCCAAGCCTTGTGAGCCAGTTCGTTGGTCAGTGATTCTACATAATAGGAACCTGCCCACGGATCGACGTTCTTGCAAATCTGGGTTTCTTCCTGGATATAGATCTGTGTGTTACGGGCAATACGTGCCGAGAAGTCGGTAGGCAATGCAATCGCTTCGTCCAGCGCATTGGTATGTAAGGACTGGGTATGACCCAGGGCGGCAGCCATAGCTTCGATACAGGTACGTCCCACGTTATTGAACGGATCCTGTTCCGTCAATGACCATCCGGATGTCTGTGAATGGGTACGCAATGCCAATGATTTCGGGTTCTTCGGATTGAACTGCTTTACAATCTTCGCCCACAGCATACGTGCGGCGCGCATCTTGGCGATTTCCATGAAATGGTTCATGCCGATGGCCCAGAAGAACGAAAGACGCGGGGCAAAAGCATCGATGTCAATACCTGCGGCGATACCTGCACGGAGGTATTCAAGTCCGTCGGCCAAGGTATATGCCAGTTCAATGTCGGCAGTGGCACCGGCTTCCTGCATGTGGTATCCCGAAATGGAGATTGAGTTGAATTTCGGCATCTTCTGTGATGTATATTCGAAGATATCGGAAATAATCTTCATGGAGAAGGCAGGCGGATAAATATATGTATTACGTACCATGAATTCTTTCAGAATATCGTTCTGGATAGTGCCCGCCATTTCTTCCAGTTTGGCTCCCTGTTCCAGTCCGGCATTGATATAGAAAGCCATGATAGGAAGTACGGCACCGTTCATGGTCATGGATACGGACATCTTGTTCAATGGGATTCCGTCGAACAGTACCTTCATGTTTTCCAGCGAGCAGATTGAAACTCCGGCCTTACCCACATCACCTACTACACGCGGATGATCGGGGTCGTATCCCCGATGGGTAGGCAGGTCGAACGCAACCGACAATCCTTTCTGGCCGGAAGCCAGGTTACGGCGATAGAACGCATTCGATTCTTCAGCGGTGGAGAATCCGGCATACTGTCGGATAGTCCATGGACGGAAGGTATACATCATGGAATACGGACCGCGCAGATACGGCGGAATACCGGCAGCGTAATTCAGGTGTTCCATGCCTTCCAAATCTTCTTTAGTATATACCGGTTTGACCTGAATCTGTTCCGGTGTTTTCCAATTGGCGGTGATGCCGTTGGCCTTTTGCCATTCCATCCCGTCTTGCGGATGGAATCCGGCATATATGTCGATGTTTTTGAAATTCGGTTTCATAGTACTTACTTAATTCCTAACTTTTCATTATACTCTTTGAGGGTCTCGAGAACGTTGCAGCGTACGTGGATGAAGTTTTCGATGCCTGCTGCCTTAAGGTCGTCCATACATGCCGGAGCACCGGCTACGATGAACATGGCACGTCCGTTGAGGGCTTTGAATGCCGGGATGGCATATTCGGCGTATTCGTCATCGCTCGAACAGATTACCACGATATCGGCCTGAGCCTTCATGGCGGCATCTATACCTTCTTCTACAGTATTGAATCCCAGGTTGTCGATGACCTGATAGCCTGCGCATGCCAGGAAGTTGCAGGAGAACTGTGCGCGTGCCTGGCGCATGGCCAGGTTGCCGATGGTGAGCATGAACGCTTTCGGACGTTTGCCCGAATGTTCGGTCTGCAGACGGAGCGCTTCAAATTCGCTGGCCGCACGGTCGGTCACCAGTTTGGCTAATGAAGCTTCTTCCTCGTGATGTCCGCCTCCGCAGCCACATTTCTGTTCCTTGTCGGCTGGAACTTTGTCGCCTGCCAGTTCGTTGAAGTTAGGATATTGGTTGGTTCCCAAGAGGATTTCCTTGCGTTTGGATACAGCTTCATGACGGGCCTTGTTGCTGGCATTGATGGTGGCCTGTACGCTTCCGGCCTGTACTGCCTTTACCATTCCGCCTTCGTCTTCTACCTGCAGGAACAGGTTCCATGCCTGTTGTGCGATGGCTACGGTCAGATTCTCTATATAATAGGAACCTCCGGCAGGGTCAACGATGCGGTTCATGTGAGATTCTTCTTTCAGCAGCAGCTGCTGGTTGCGTGCGATACGTTCCGAGAATTCGTTTGGAGTTTCGTAAGTCTTGTCGAAGGGAGTTACGGTAATGGAATTGACTCCGGCGATGGCGGCGCTCATGGCTTCAGTCTGTGTGCGCAGCAGGTTTACGTGAGCGTCGAAAAGTGTCAGGTTGAAGCTGGACGTTTCGGCGTGAGCTGTCATCTTGCATGCACAGTCGCAGGTCGGATTGTAAGCTTTCACGATATCGGCCCATAGCATACGTGCCGCACGGAATTTGGCAATTTCCATGAAGTAATTGGAGCTGATACCGAAGTTGAACCGGATTTTCTTTGCAGCCAGGTCAACTGGGACTCCAGCTTCGACCAGGCGGTTCAGGTATTCGTTACCCCAAGCCAGCGCATAGCCCAGTTCCTGATAGATATAGGCTCCGGAATTGTTCAGCATGACCGAATTGACAGCGATGCACTGGAAATGTGGGTAACCGACCAGTGTCTCGACCAATCCTTTCGCCTGACTTATGATGGGGCTGGTATCCTTTCCTTTCTGCAGCATTTTGCTGACAGGGTCAAAATTTACCGATCCGTACAGTTTTTCGGGATCATATCCTTTTTCCTTGAAATAGGAGTCCAGCAGTTCGGCCAGCTGTTGTGTATGCCGCTGGCAAGTCCTGAAATTAAGCTCTACACATTCGCAGCAGATATCTTTCAATAAAGTGCGTATGTATTCAATGTTCAGTTGGGATGCCTTGACCTTGAAACCCAATGAGTCAATTCCTTTATTTAATATATCCAATGCCTTAGCGTTGGCTTCAGCCGGATCTTCTACCGTAATGTCCTGGCGGATGAACCAGGTGTTGTCATCTTTCTTGTTTCCTCTGATATAGGGGAACTGTCCCGGAAGTCCTTCTGTGGTTTTCAGTCCTTCCAGATCTTCCTGACGGTAAAAAGGTTTCACTTTGAATCCTTCATTGGTCTTCCACACCAGTTTCTTTTCATAATCGGCGCCTTTCAGGTCAACCGTTATCTTATCCATCCATTCTTGAGTAGATACGGAGGGAAAATCCGAAAAGAGTTTCTCTTTACTATCTGCCATAGTGAATCAGTGTTTTTATGTGATATTAAGATTTAATGTTTCATGTCTGTCTGAGGCATGTGTAGGCAAATATACAAATTAATTGCACATAGCGGAATAAAGTGAGAATTTTTTTAAAGTCAATATTTGACGTTGTCTTTTAATTTTTTTACATTTGCCGACACTTAGAAATTAATATTATGAATTGGCTACAGGATTTATTGACAAACCCTAACTCAATAGCACACATTGTCGCACTTTATGCCTTTGTGATAGCAGCTGGGGTGTTATTAGGGAAGATAAAGTTCTTCGGCATTTCGCTTGGAGTGACTTTTGTATTGTTCGTCGGAATTCTGGTAGGACACTTCGGATTCACAGGAAATCCGTCTATCTTATCGTTTTTACAAGATTTCGGCTTGATTTTATTCGTGTTCTGTATCGGTCTGCAGGTAGGTCCGTCTTTTTTCTCTTCCTTCAAGAAGGGGGGCATTACGATGAATCTGCTGGCGGGAGGTATTGTAGCACTTAATATTGCGGTGGCCTTGGTTGTCTATTTCGCCTTGCAGGGACGCATTGAAATCCCGATGATGGTAGGTATCCTTTGTGGTGCCGTGACGAATACACCGGGGCTCGGTGCCGCCAATGAGGCTTTGCAGCAATTGCATTACCAGGGACCTGAAATAGCGATGGGATATGCCTGCGCCTATCCTTTGGGAGTGATGGGTATTATACTTTCCCTGATTGTAATCCGTTATATCTGCCGTGTGAACCTGGATAAGGAAGCCGACGATATACAACGGGAAGAGGATGCCAATCCACATCTGAAGCCTTACAATATTCTGTTACGTGTACAGAACGAGGCTTTGAGCGGAAAGAAACTGTCGCAGGTACAGAGTTTCCTTGCCCGTGATTTTGTGTGTTCCCGTATCTTGCAGGACGGGCGTGTTCACATTCCGAATGCCGATACAGTATTGCGTCTGGGAGATGAAATGAACATTGTATGTGCAGAAGATGATTCGGAAGCGATTGAGGCTTTTATCGGTCCGAAAATTGATCAGATCAACTGGGACGACCAGAAGCAGGACAAGCCGATGGTTTCCCGTCGTATTTTGGTTACACAGCCGGCCATCAACGGAAAGACCTTGGGTGAGCTTCATTTCAGCAGTATGTATGGAGTGAATGTGACCCGTATCAACCGTTCGGGTATGGACCTGTTCGCCGCCCGCCAGTTGACTCTGCAGGTGGGCGACCGTGTGATGGTCGTCGGTCCGGAAGATGCCATTGAGCGTGTGGCTGATCTGTTGGGTAATCAGTTGAAACGTCTGGACCATCCTAATATCGTGACAATCTTTATCGGTATTCTTTGCGGTATCCTCTTCGGTAGTCTGCCCATAGCCATTCCGGGTATGCCTACTCCGGTAAAACTGGGTCTGGCCGGTGGTCCGCTGATCATTGCCATCCTGATCGGGCGTTTCGGCCATAAAGTGAAACTGGTGACCTATACAACCATGAGTGCCAATCTGATGCTTCGTGAAGTGGGACTGGTGCTTTTCCTGGCAAGTGTGGGTATCAAGGCCGGAGAGAATTTTGTCCAGACTGTGGTTGAAGGTGACGGTCTGCTTTATGTGGGCGTAGGTTTCCTGATTACGTTTATCCCGTTAGTGATTATCGGTATCATAGCCCGCTGGCGACATAAGATCAACTATTTTACATTGATGGGACTTATTGCCGGTAGCAATACAGACCCTCCTGCCTTGGCGTATGCCAACCAGACTGCGGGTAACGATGCTCCGGCTGTAGGATATTCGACTGTATATCCGTTGTCTATGTTTTTGAGAATCCTGACGGCACAGCTTCTTGTCTTGCTGATGGCCGGATAAAATCTGGTTGCCGTATCTGGGTATCCCGGTGCACGCTGATTGATTCATTTTCTGATATCAGCCTGCATCGGGATTTTTTTTCATCGGAAATTCGTACCTTTGCACGCAAATTCTAAAACTCCACTAATTTAGTATGATATCAGTAGATGGATTGACCGTCGAATTCGGCGGAACCACCTTATTCAGTGACATCTGTTTCCAGATCAATGAGAGAGACCGTATAGCTCTGATGGGCAAGAACGGTGCAGGAAAGTCTACCCTGTTGAAAATCCTGGCCGGTGTACGCCAACCTACACGCGGAAAGGTGACGGCACCCAAGGATTGTGTAATAGCCTATTTGCCCCAGCATTTGATGACAGAAGACGGCCGTACCGTGTTTGAGGAGGCTTCACAGGCTTTTGCACATTTGCAGGAGATGGAAGCTGAGATTGACCGTATGAACAATGAGTTGGCTACCCGTACTGACTATGAGAGTGATTCGTATATGGATCTGATCGGGAAGGTTGCGGCCATGAGTGAAAAGTTTTATGCCATCGATATGACACATTTTGAAGAGGATGTGGAAAAGGCATTGCTGGGATTGGGCTTCATGCGTGAGGATTTCAATCGTCCTACCAGCGATTTCAGCGGCGGATGGCGTATGCGTATCGAACTGGCGAAGCTGCTGTTGCAGAATCCAGATGTTCTGTTGCTGGACGAGCCTACCAATCATCTGGATATCGAATCGATCCAATGGCTGGAAGATTTCCTTATCAACAGTGCAAAAGCTGTTGTGGTAATCAGCCACGACCGTAAGTTTGTGGACAATATCACAACACGTACCATAGAAGTGACCATGGGACGTATCTATGACTATAAAGTGAATTACTCGCAATACCTGATACTGCGAAAGGAACGCCGGGAGCAGCAGATGAAACAATATGAAGAACAGCAGAAGATGATTCAGGAAACGAAGGACTTCATTGAACGTTTCAAGGGTACCTACAGTAAGACCTTACAGGTACAGAGCCGTGTGAAGATGCTTGAAAAGCTGGAACTGATTGAAGTGGACGAAGAAGATACATCGGCGCTCCGCCTGAAGTTTCCTCCTGCTCCCAGAAGCGGAAACTATCCTGTGATTATGGAAGAGGTAGGGAAAAGCTATGGTGACCATGTAGTATTCCAGAATGCCAATCTTACTATCGAGCGTGGTGATAAGGTGGCGTTTGTAGGCAAGAACGGTGAAGGTAAGTCGACTCTGGTAAAATGTATTATGGGAGAGATTGAACATGAGGGGAAACTGACACTCGGCCATAATGTGCAGATAGGCTATTTTGCCCAGAATCAGGCGTCGCTGTTGGATGAGAACCTTACTGTTTTTCAGACTGTAGATGATGTGGCGAAAGGGGAAATACGTAATAAGATACGTGATTTGCTAGGAGCTTTCATGTTCGGAGGTCCGGAAGAATCAATGAAGAAGGTAAAAGTGCTTTCGGGGGGTGAGCGTACACGTCTGGCTATGATCAAGCTGTTGCTGGAACCTGTAAACCTCCTGATTCTGGATGAGCCTACCAACCATCTTGACATGAAGACGAAAGATATTCTGAAACAGGCATTAATGGACTTTGACGGGACATTGATCGTTGTTTCGCATGACCGTGATTTTCTGGACGGACTGGTTACGAAAGTCTATGAATTCGGTAACCGTAGGGTAAAGGAACATTTGTGCGGCATTTATGAGTTCCTGGCAGAAAAGAAGATGGAATCACTTCAGGAACTGGAAAAGAAAAGCAGATGACAGACGAAAAGGATGATGGAGGACAGCCTCCCTTTCTACTCCGGAGTTGCCGGAAAAGAAGGGGAGGCTGTTTTTCTGAAAGGAATCCGACTGTTTTTACCGTTTTCCAGTCTATTTCTGCGATGAGGTGGTTCCGTTGTCGGAATCCTTTTCCTGGTTTGTAAGTGTGCGGGTCGGGTCTTTTTCGTTTTTGTCGGAAATGAAAAGTAACTTATCGCCGACTTTCAGTTCTACCTGTCCGTTGGGGATGATGAATTCACTGCCACGTTTGACCAGCATGACCAGCGTTCCTTTGGGGATGTTCATATCCATCAGCCGGTTTCCATTCTGTAGCGCTTCTTTGGTCAGTGTCATGTCCTTCAGGGTGCTGTCGATGTCATCCGGAAGTTCTACGCCAAAATCGTTTCCTTCCTTTTCTTCCGGAAGGTCAAGTTTCAGCCAGCGTGCCATGGAAGAGATACTCATTCCCTGTATTACCAGCGATAGTAATGTAATGAAGAAAACGATATTGAACAACTGGTTCGATCCCGGTATTTCTGCTATGACAGGATAAGTGGCGAAGATGATGGGGACGGCTCCGCGTAATCCTACCCACGACACGAAGAGTCGTGCCTTGTTGCTGATGCTACGGAAGGGGAGCAGGCAGATGAATACGCTCACCGGACGTGCTATGACAATCATGAATACACCGATGAGTATGGCTACTCCTGCAACCGACAGCATTTCATGCGGATTGACAAGCAGACCCAAGGTAAGGAACATGATAATCTGGAAAAGCCAGGTCAGACCGCTCATAAATGTGTTGGTTTCTTTCCTGTAGGCAAGCTTGGCGTTTCCTGTCACTACGCCCGCAATGTAGACAGCCAGGTAGCCGTTGCCGTTGACCAGGTCGGTCAGTGTAAAGGTTATGAAAACGATGCTGAGCAGCAGGATGGAATATAATGAGCTGTTTGATAAAGTTATGCGGTTAATCAGCCATACGGCAAATTTTCCGAATGCATATCCGATAACACCGCCGAAAAGGAACTGGATGAACAGGTCCTTGAAGATAATCAGAAGATTCAGATCGCTTCCGCTGCTGATGACCTGTATCAGTACGATAGTCAGCATGTAGGCCATCGGGTCATTACTTCCGCTTTCCAGTTCCAGCATCGGACGCAAGTTTTCCTTGAGGTTCATGCGTTGTGAACGGAGCAGGCTGAATACGGAGGCAGAATCGGTTGATGACATGGTAGCTGCCAGCAACAGTGATACCAGCAGCGTCAGTTCGATGCTTGCTCCTGTATGGTCGGACAGAAAGAAAATGAAGAGTCCGGTAAGTACGGTAGTTATCAGGACCCCAACGGTCGAAAGTAATATTCCTTGTGACAGTACTGGCTTGATATCCTGGAATTTGGTATCCATACCGCCAGAGAACAGGATGATACTCAGGGAGATCATACCCACAAACTGTGCATCGGAGGCACTGTTGAACTGGATGCCGAAACCGTCGCTTCCGAATAACATTCCTACAATGAGGAAAAGGAGCAGGGTAGGTATGCCGAAGCGGTATCCGGTCTTGCTGATAAGGATACTGATGAATATAAGGATTGAACCGACTAATAGAATGTTTTCCGCTGTAATCATAATGTTATATCTGAGTGTGAATGAATATTGGTTTTACTGGAAGTTTCTTTGGCGTGTAATGACATAGAGTATTATGGGAGCGCCAAGGATGGGAGTGACTGCATTCAGTGGAATGAGGCCCAGTTCGCCCGGTGCCGTGCATATCAGGTTGCAGAGCAATGCTATGGCGCTGCCGGTAAGTAGGGTATTGGGAAGCAGAGACTTGTGGTTCGATGTTCCCAATATAAGGCGGGTGATGTGGGGAACTGCCAGACCGATGAAGGAAACAGGGCCGCAGAAAGCGGTGGTAACGGCCGTCAGTAGTCCGGTAGCCAGAAGCAGCAGGTTACGTGTCCGCCGTATGTTGATTCCCAGATTGGTGGCGTAACGAGGTCCCAGAAGCAGGGCATTCAGTGGCTTTATCAACATGACAGATATGCTCAGGCCCGCAATGACAGCCAAACTGAAGTAAGGGAGTTGTTCCAGCGATACTCCTCCAAAATTTCCCAATCCCCAGATGACAAATGAATGGACTCCCTCTTGTGTAGAGAAGAAGTTCAGTAAAGAAATGACTGAAGACGTGACATAGCCTGTCATGATTCCTGCAATGAGGAGCATAATGCTGTTCCGGATAACAGTGGACAGGAATAGAATCAGGCCCATGATCAGAATGGCTCCGATAAAGGCTCCGGCTATGACGGCCAGAAATCCGGAGAGGACAAAAGTGCCGGAAGCAATCGTTCCGCCACTTCCAAGCATGACCAGTGCCACTCCCAGGCTGGCTCCTGAACTGAGACCTAAGATGGAAGGATCGGCTAGTGGATTGTTGAATACCGTCTGGAGCATCAGACCGCAGGCCGACAGGGCGGCTCCGCACAAAAGTGCTGTGATACATTGCGGAAAACGTGATTCCCAGATGATGAAACTCCAGCTTGATTTTTCTGCCGTTTCACCCAACAGAATATGCCCTACAGCCCGGAGCGGAATATCGACCGATCCGAAGAATAGGTTTGCTCCGGCAAGCAGCAGTATGGCTGCCGCAGCTATGATGCCATATAAGTATCCTTTTGACAGATTCAATGCCTTGTATTTTTTATTCAGCTAATTTATGAAAATATTTTGGAGATTCATACTTCATAGCGTCCGGATGGAATATTTTAATCATGTCTTCAAGCAGCAGCTCCGGATGAAAGGGCAGATCTTCGTAGAAATGAATGTAACGGGTATTGCATCCGTAGATCTTTTTGTTGCGGAAAGCGTCGAAGTTGGCATAGGGTGCATAGTCGTTCTTCAGTTCGCGGTAGGTCTTATCTGTCTCCTGGTTGTATTTGATCAGCCAGAAGTCGGCATGCTGTCCGCGGTCGAACACTGTTTCGAACGATAATGAAACAGAACCGCTTTGAGGTATGTCGGCAAAGACATAGCGTGATCCCGCATCGGCCAGCACTTTTCCGGTTGTACTGTTTCCTCCCGGGACATACCAGGCCGAACCGGTTTTCAGTTCCGTGATTACTGTAGGACGGTACGGTTGTGCTTCTGCCAGTTTTTTCAGTTCCTTATATCGTTTTTCAATACCTTTGAATATCGAATCGGCCTTTTCTTCCTTGCCATATAACATGCCGTAGAATCTGATCCATTCGGCTCGTCCCAAAGCAGAGGTCTCCATGTAGTCGGCACATTCAATGATGGGGATGTTCAGTTTGTCGATACGTCCGTATCCGCCACTGTTCTCGAAAGGTGAAAGCAGGATGGCGTCGGGGTGCATGTCGATAATGCGTTCTATGTTGGGATTCATGCTGTTACCTGCATCAATGATATGCCCTCTGCTGTATCCTTCCCTGATGAACGGAACATTGATATAGGGAAGGTCACATACTCCTTTGATACTTTGCGGTGCTCCCAGTTCACCTATCAGTGCGCAGTGGACGGAGGAATAGACCAGTGACTGCCGTAACGGTACGGTTATGACAGTTCCTTCCGGAAGATGAGGCTGTTCGGACTGCATTCCGTTTGTCAGTATATAAGTATGGAGATTCTTCAACGTATCCCAGGGGTTGCGCAGATTTACTATCGTGTAGTCACTGTATTTTATTATCGACAGGTTCTGGGCATAAGACAATCTGATGGTATCGCCTTGCAGGGTGTGCATGGTTTTGCCTCGCTGTCCGCAGGATAGCAGGAGCAGGGCTATAAGTACTATATTGGCAGATACTGCTATTTTGTTCCGTTTCATTAGGTTGGATTAAATATTAAAATAGAATTGTGTGCTGTCAGACATATGGCATGCCTTCAAGGAATATATTTCCTGAATTTTTTGCCTGTCTATTTAATAACATATGGTGTTAGGGATATGTTCAGTAATGTTAAGCCGGGATGATGAAAGTGAACAGCAGATATCCCAGAATTCCGGCTCCGATAATGAGCAGTATCGGATTTATCTTGTAACGGTACGTCCCGATAAAAGTTCCGATAAAGAGCAGGCAACTTACGATGACTTGTAACGTATCTGTACCGAAGTTTTCTCCGTTCATCAGTACCAGGGCTGCAGCAGCCAGCAGTCCTACCACTCCCGGACGAAGTCCGCTGAATACTGCAATTACAGCCGGATGTTTCTGGTATCTCATGAACGCCTTACTGATGAACATCATCAGGAGGAAGGAAGGCAATACTACCGAGATGGTGGCCAGTGCTGATCCGAGTACCCCTATGTAATGAGGAAATCCTGCGTTCACTACAGCCGAGTAGCCCACATAGGTCGCCGAGTTGATTCCGATCGGGCCCGGAGTCATCTGGCTCATGGCGATGATATCGGTAAATTCATTTGAACTGAGCCAGCCGTAACGGGTCACAACCTCACCTTGGATCATGGAAATCATGGCATATCCGCCGCCGAAACCGAACAGCCCTATCTTGAAGAATGTATAGAAAAGTTGCAGGAATATCATAATGTATTTTTCTTTTGTTCGTTTTTGTTCTTGTTCTTATAACGTCCATACAGATAGCCTCCCAATCCGCTCAGGATGATGATATAGATGGGAGAAAATCCCAGGCACCAGATGAGCAGGGCAGACACTATGGGAATCCATAGGTTGTACCGGTTGATTTTTGCCGATTTTGCCATTTTGAATGTAGGGGCGGCAATCAGGGCCACAACAGCCGGACGGATACCTTTGAAAATATTCTCTACAGCCTGATACTGCTTGAAATGCTGGAAGAAGAGAGCAATGGCAAGCATGATGAGGAAGGAGGGCATGATAGTCCCCAATGCCATCCAGAAAGCCCCCCAGAATTTCCGGAGTTTATAACCGATAAAAATGGCGATATTTACGGCAAAGATACCGGGTACTGTCTGTGCCAACGCCATCAGGTCGAGGAAATCTTCTTTGCTTATCCATTTTCGTTTGTCTACCAGTTCAGCTTCGATCAGTGGGACCATGGCATATCCTCCACCGATAGTGAAGGCACCGATACGGCAGAAAATGAGGAAGGAGTTCAGATAGAATTTCATGTTATGTCAGTTTTGTTGTTTCATATATACACTCGGTGGCATTCCGTAGTATTTCTTGAAAATGTCGGTAAAATATTTCGGATCGGCAAATCCTGTCATGTCGGAAACTTCGGCAACGTTGTAGCGTTTGCTTTTCAACAGTCTGGCTGCTTCCTGCATGCGGATGTTACGGATAAAGTCGGCCGGTGCAATTCCGGTCAGAGCCTTCAGCTTGTTATAGAAGCTGGTCCGGCTCATGTTGACCTGTGCACAGAGCGTGTCTACCGTAAGGTCTTTGGTCAGCCCTTCCTTGATGAGTTCGGTCACATTGAGGATAAACTCATCGTCCAGACTTGTAGGCAGTGAGATTTCCTCCAGTTGGGCAGGATTTTGGATCTGTTGGAACTTTTTCTGCATCTGTTCCCGATTTTCCAATATATTCTTGATGTTTGCCTTTAGAATCATGAGGTCGAACGGTTTTACGATGTACATGTCGGCCTTGCTTTCCAGTCCTTTCAGTATATTTTTCTTGTCGCCAAGAGCTGTCAGCAGTATGATAGGTATATGACTGGTTTCCAGGTCATCCTTCAGGTGGCGGCACATTTCTTCTCCAGTCATCAGTGGCATGAGTATGTCCGAGATTATCAGGTCAGGCTGCTGTTTCTGTACAGCCTCTATTGCTTCCTGTCCGTTTTCAGCTTCTTCCACCCGGTAAGTCCCCGCCAGATTATTCATCAGAAAATGACGGAGGTTCGTGTTGTCTTCCACTACCAGGATAAGCGGTGCGTCTTCCTTGCCTGTATTGCTTCCTTTATAGTCGATGGCAATGTCGACAGAGTCTGTACCGTCCTTCTTAAGCATATTGTCGGAACCGGCAGAGTGTATGCTCTCTTCGTCGTTCCTGTATTGGTAATGCGGGTTTCTGATCGGGAATGTGAGCAGGAATGTTGTTCCTATGTTTTCTATGCTGTTAAAGCTGATTTTTCCCTGATGGTTCTGGATGAGGCGATAAGTGAGCAGCATACCTATGCCCGATCCTGCAATAAGCTGGTCGGTAGCGTTTTTCCCGCGGAAAAGTTTTTTGAACATTTTCTCCTGATCTTCTTTAGGTATACCGATTCCCGTATCGGTAATCTTGATGGTCCAGCTGTTTTTCCCCATACTTGTCTCTATGGTGATGGAGCCTCCCTGGGGAGTGTATTTCAGAGCATTGGTCAGCAGGTTGCATAAGATTGTATCCATCTTGTTCCGGTCAATCCATACCTCCTGTCCGCCGGATCCGTTTCTGTATTCTACGCTGATGTTTTTCTGTGCGGCATAGTCCTTGAACTGTTGCAGGTATTCCTGCAAGTATCCGTTAAGTTCGTACCGGCTTACGTTGACTGTAGAACTGTAGAATTCCTCTTTCTGGAAGTTCATCAGGTTGTTGGCCAGTTCCGACAGGGTTTCTGAACTCTGGATAGCCAGCTTCAAGTTGTTTTCTCCCTGTTCGCTGAGCTGTTCGTTTTTCCGGATTTCCGCCAGCGGGGCTTTGATCAGGGTAAGCGGTGTACGGATGTCGTGTGCGGTATGGATAAAGAAGTTGATCTTTTCTTTCGAGGCGCGGCGGTCGCGGTTGGCCAACTGGTAGCGTATGATGCCATAGATGATTCCAACGATAGCCAGTGCATACACGAGGAAAGCCCATATGCTCATCCAGTACGGGCGTCCTACCACAATACGGATGGTCCGTTCTTCCAGTACATCTCCATTATCTTGAAGTATGGCTCTTACGTGCAGTGTGTAGCTGCCCGGCGACAGGTTGGTATAACGGATCTGCGCATTGGGGCTGGGTTGGGTCCAGCCGTCATAGAAGCCTTTCAGTTCCCAACTGTACAGGATGTTCGACGGATTATCGAAGTTGATGGACGAGACGTTCAGTGAAAAGGTATTTTCTTTGTAGTCCAGATGGATTACCTCTGTCTTGTCCAAGGGTTGGGTAAGTGGGGATCCCTTTTCGCCCGGATGAACTTCGTGGTACATGATGTTCAGGTCGGTGAATACCATGTGGCTCTGGAATTCGCTGGGGATACGTGTGCTGTCGGGCAGGATGATAACCCCTTCATTGCTTCCGAATATGAGTCGTCCTTCGGCATGGACGGCGGCATTGGGATTGAAGCTGGCTGCCATTAGTCCCTGTTCCCGGGTCCAGTTCACGAATTTCTGTGTCTTCAGGTCGTAAAATGAAAGTCCGTTTTCTGTACCCAGAAACAGGTTGCCTTCCTTGTTCGTAACTATGCTGAAGATATTGTCACTCAGCAGTCCGCTGTTACGGGTATAGTAGCGGGTCATTTCATGGGTACAGTTATCGATAACGTAAAGTCCGTTCCCGTTGGTACAGAAATAGCTTTTGTCTGCTTGTTTGTCGGTATAGATGTCATTGATACCTCCTATATCGAATTTGGATTCGAACGGGTCTATTCTCCTCTGTTGCTTGTTGAATACATATACCCCGTTACTGGTTCCTATCCACAATGAATTGCTGTCTCTTTGTGATATGTGTGTTATCGGGTATCCCAAGTTGTATTCGGTAACTTTACGGGTCTGTATATCGAATGACTTCAGTCTGTAAAAGCCGCCTATCCAGATAACTTTTTCCTTATCCAGGTAAATGCTCCGTATGTATTTGTCGGGACCTTCCACATTTTCAAGTTCCTTTTGGTTGTAGAAAGTGGCTTTACCGGCCTTCTTGTTAAAGTCGTAGTACCCCGACATATATCCTCCGGCCAGGATTCTTCCCGGAGTTATCTCGCAGAGTGCCAGGAAAATATTGTTCTCGCTGTCGGATCCGGGAATATTCCGGGTAGGTATGCTGACCCATTTCCTTTTGTCTTTATCATAATAGCACACTCCGTTGTTGGTTGCATACCACTGGTCGCCTTCCGAGTCGGTCATGATGCAGTTGATGCAGTCGTCAACGAGTGAATTCGGATTGTTGGCAGAGTGTTTCAGCCATCGGTATTGCGGGTATTTTTCCGAATAGACAGTTATTCCTGTCGGGTAAACCACATTCCAGATCCGTCCGGCCTGGTCCATGTAGATATCTTTTATTACACTTCCGTTCATCCGGTTGGGGTTGACCGTATCTTCCTGAAGGAACGGAGATAACTTCAGCTTTTCCGTATCCAGTTTGTATACGCCGTCTCCATCACTTGCTATCAGCAGGATTTTGTCGTTGTTCCGGTCCGGAATGATTGTATTGATGCCGATATCGCGTAATGCGGTACCCATATAAGTGGTCTTATGTGTATCGATATGGTATAGGAAAAGTCGGTCTAGCAATGTGTTCACGATCAGTTGCCGGCTAGGAGCGTGATAATAGATGTAGTCAATCATATGAGGTTGGCTGATGCCGGTCTTGCGGATATTCTTAAGTGAATTTCCGGACAGTTGTGCTTCATATACATCTGGTCCGCAGGCAAAGTAGTACCGGTTCCCTTCACCTTGTGTGATGCAGTTGATGATGCCGGGAATACTTCCTGATACGACGCAGCTTTTTTCCGTCAATCCGTTGTAGATGTACTGCCGGTTGTTACTGCAGAACCAGATATTACAATATCGGTCCATGTAGGCACAGGTTACGGGGGATCTTCTGATACCGGAAAAAGTAGCTTTCAGGTCGAATTTCAGTAGGAATGAATCTTTTGCCGTATCATATAGGAATACAAATCCGTCGCGTCCTATTTCCCATATATTGTGTTTTTTGTCGGTACGGAGGAAATTGATGTTCGGGAAAAAATTGACGGTACCGTCATCCTTGATGATGGAGTAATGTTTGAATTGTTTGCCGTTGTACCGGTCGATACCTTTGTGTGTAAGTATCCACATATAATCTTGTGCATCCTGGCGGATGGAGATGACCCGGCGGCTGCTCAGCCCGTTTTCCATTCCGATATACTCAAATATCTGGGCCTGCAGAGACAAGAAAGAAAACAATAAAAGATATGTTATGCCTATAATCTTTAGTCTCATTACACTGAATGATTTCTGATATTATCTGCAAAGTTCGTAAAAATAAGCGGGTTAGCCAAAGAACTGGATTAAATTTTTCTAATTCGGAAAGACTGTCTGTAAAGCAATAGGATAGCTGGCCTGCAGGATATGAAAAACCCCTTATACGGGCTTGTCATCGCAATGACCGGTCGTATAAGGGGTATAATGTATGATTCTATTTTTATTTCTTGTGAGCTTCAACCCATTTGCGTGCGTTCACGAACGCTTCCATCCACGGTGTGATCTGGTCTTCGTTCACGCGGTCGGCAGGGTAGAATGCATTGTTCCACGGGAAGCATGCACGTTCAAGATGAGGCATCATGGCCAGATGGCGGCCGTCCTGTGATGCAATACCTGCTACACTGTAGTCAGAACCGTTCGGATTACCCGGATATTCATCGTAAGAATATTTCAGTACCACGTTGTAATGGGCTTCCGGATAAGGCAATGAAAACTTACCTTCTCCGTGTGCTACCCAGATACCTAACTTGGAGCCGCTCAGTGAACCGAACATCACGCTGCGGTTCATCGGAACCGTTACACCCAGAAATGCCGATTCGAACTTATGTGAGTCGTTATGCAGCATCTTGCCTTTCTTCTTGTCTTCCGGAGTGATAAGGCCGAGTTCCATCATCAGCTGGCAGCCATTGCACACACCAAGTGACAACGTATCCTGGCGTGCATAGAAATTGTCGAGGGCTGCCTTGGCTTTCGGGTTGAACAGGAAGGTACCGGCCCATCCTTTAGCCGATCCCAATACATCGGAGTTGGAGAATCCGCCGCAGAATACAATCATGTTGATGTCTTCCAGTGTTTCCCGTCCGCTTACAAGGTCGGTCATGGTAACGTCTTTTACGTCGAAACCGGCAAGGTAGAGCATGTAAGCCATTTCACGTTCGCCGTTTGTTCCTTTTTCACGGATGATGGCTGCCTTGATACCGCTTGGTGTACGACGGTCCGGATCAAGTCCGAACTGTGACAGTTTTCCTGTAAATGACTTGTCGAATACGAATTCTATCGGTTGCTGCTTGTAGTTTTCAAAACGCTTCTTGGCACAGCCGTTCATGCTCTGTTTGCGGTCGAGCAGGTATGAAGTGGAATACCACATGTCACGTTGGTAGTCGATGCCGAACTGATAAGTTGCGTCATCCTTAGTGACAAGGATATGGCGTTCCTCGGTCGGTTTACCCAACTTGATATAACCGACTCCGGCATCTTCCAGAATCTTTTTCACTTCTGCCTTATGCTTGTCGGCAACCTGGATGACTACACCCGGATTTTCGGCGAACAGCACCTTGACGATATCGTGGTCCTTGAACTTGTCAAGACTGATTTCCATACCGCCCTCTACATTGGCGAAGCACATTTCGAGCAGTGTAGTAATCAGACCACCTGCCGAGATGTCGTGACCGGCCAGAATCAGGCCTTTGTTGACCAGTTCCTGGATTGCCAGGAATGCGTCGCGGAAATATTCCGGATTCTGTACGGTAGGGACATCGTCGCCTACCTTGTTAAGAGACTGGGCGAATGCGGAACCTCCCAGGCGAAGCTTGTCGAAGCTGAAGTCTATATGGTAGAATGTACTCTTTTCTTTGTTGACCATTACCGGAGAAACGACCTTCTTTACATCCGAAACTTCACCGCCTGCCGAAACGATAACGGTTCCCGGGCTGATGATTTTTTCCCCGTTCGGATATTTCTGTGTCATTGACAAGGAGTCTTTTCCGGTCGGCACGTTAATCTGCAGTTCGCAGCAGAAATCGGACAATGCCTTGACTGCAGTATACAGGCGCGCGTCTTCACCTTCCTGTGAGCGGCAAGGCCACATCCAGTTGGCCGACAATGAAATGCTGTCCATACCGTCTGCCATCGGAGCCCATACAAGATTGGTCAGCGCTTCGGCTACAGACAAGACAGAACCTGCGGCAGGATTTGCCAGACCGGCCTGAGGAGCATGTCCGATGGCTGTAGCGATACCTTTTTCTCCACGGTAGTCGAGGGCTACCACACCACAGTCGCTTAACGGCAGTTGCAGTTCACCCTGGCATTGCTGGCGGGCAATCTTACCTGTAACGGAGCGGTCTACCTTATTGGTCAGCCAGTCCTTACATGCTACAGCTTCCAGCTGCAATACACGGCTTACGTATTCGTTCAGCTTGGCTGTATCGTAGGTAACGTCTTCGTAATGGCGTTCTACGGTCTTGTCTACCATGTATGTCTTCGGAGAAGAGCCGAACATCTGGTCTACTGCCAGGTCGAACGGGCGTACGCCGTCGGCCTGTTCGAAAGCGAAGCGGTGGTCACCGGTCGTTTCCCCTACCACATACATCGGGGCACGTTCACGTTCGGCAATTTTCTGTACGTGTTCAATGTATTTTTCATCGATCAGCAATCCCATGCGTTCCTGTGATTCGTTGGCGATGATCTCTTTGGCCGAAAGGGTTTCGTCACCGATAGGCAACTTATCCATGTGGATCAGTCCGCCGCAGTCTTCAACCAGTTCCGACAAACAGTTTACATGGCCTGCCGAACCGTGGTCGTGGATAGAAACGATCGGGTTAGAGTCTTCTTCGCACAGGGAGCGTACTACGTTGTAGGCACGTTTCTGCATTTCAGCGTTGGCACGCTGTACGGCATTCAACTCGATACCGGAAGAATAACGTCCGGTTTCAACCGATGATACAGAGCCTCCGCCCAGACCGATACGGTAGTTGTCACCGCCGACAACCACTATCTTGTTACCTGGGGTAGGAGCACCTTTCAGGCAGTCACGCTGTGTTCCGTAACCTACACCGCCAGCCATCATGATAACCTTGTCGTATGCATATTTCTCACCGTTTTCCTGGTGTTCGAACGTGAGGACAGAACCGCAGATCAGCGGCTGTCCGAATTTGTTACCGAAGTCGGAAGCACCGTTGGAAGCCTTGATCAGAATCTGTTCCGGTGTCTGGTACAGCCATTTGCGCACCGGCAGGATATTTTCCCATTCACGTCCTTCTTCCGTACGTGGATAGGAAGTCATGTATACGGCAGTACCTGCAATCGGCCATGATCCTTTACCTCCGCCCATACGGTCACGGATTTCACCTCCGGTACCTGTAGAGGCTCCGTTGAACGGTTCTACCGTTGTGGGGAAGTTGTGTGTCTCCGCTTTCAGGGAGATTACTGATTTGATATCTTTGATTACGAAGTAGTCGGAAGTGGCATGGTTCTGCGGGGAGAACTGTTCGATGACAGGGCCTTCGGCGAAGGCCACATTGTCTTTGTATGCAGAGATGATTTTGTTCGGATTTTCCTGAGTGGTTTTCTTGATCATCTGGAAAAGTGAGGATTCCATTTCTTTTCCGTCGATGATGAATGTTCCGCCGAAGATTTTGTGGCGGCAGTGTTCTGAATTGATCTGCGCAAAGCCGAAAACTTCGGAGTCGGTCAGCTTGCGGCCCAGATCCTTTTCTACTTTCAGCAGGTAGTCGATCTCTTCACGTGAAAGGGCCAGACCTTCTTTCTCATTATATTCCTCCAGGTTTTCTACGTAAATGATCGGTTGGGGCTTGATGTTTACATCGAAGATTTTCTGGTCCAGACCGTGATACATACGTTGCAGCATCGGGTCATGTTCTGCATTCTCGTCTTTGATCGGAAAATATTCCTCGATACGGCGGATGCCCTTGAGTCCCATATTCTGGGTAATTTCTACAGCGTTTGTACTCCATGGAGTAATCATTTCACGGCGCGGTCCGATGAACCAGCCTTTCAGATTGTCTTCGGACTCAACCGTAGCGTCGCTGTAAAGCCAGCACAATTTCTTGATGTCTTCAGAGTTCAGTTCTTTACTACATTCTGTAGCAATTACACTGTGGGTGGGTGTTCTGAAAAATAGAATCATAGCACTTAATTATGTTTTATGTTGAAATTTCGCTAATTTCTTAATGTCATGCAAAGTTACATAAAACCCCGCTTGTACGAAAGAAAAGACATGAAATATATAGGTTCTTTCGTAAAAAAATAGCATCTTTGCATCATGAATTGGATTGAACAGGTTACAGTACTTGATTTGTTGTGCAAAGGGGTGATTGTGGGGATTGTTGTGTCTGCACCCTTGGGCCCTGTGGGCGTGCTTTGCATACAGCGGACGTTGAATAAAGGCCGCTGGTTTGGCTTTGTAACCGGATTGGGAGCTGCCTTAAGTGATATATGTTATGCTTTGATTACCGGTTACGGCATGAGTTTCATGGACGAGCTGATAGTGAAGCATCAGTTGTTCCTGCAGTTTGTAGGTAGCATCATGCTGCTGGCGTTCGGTATCTATACTTTCCGCAGCAATCCTGTCAAATCTCTCCGTCCTACATCTTCAAGCAGGGGTACTTATCTGCATAACTTCGTGACGGCGTTTTTCGTTACGTTCTCTAATCCGTTGATTATTTTCCTTTTTATCGGTTTGTTCGCCCGCTTTTCATTCGTGATGCCGGGAAGCCCCTTGGGGTTCCAGCTGGTAGGGTATCTGGCCATTATTCTCGGAGCTTTGGTATGGTGGTTCAGCATCACTTATTTTGTAAACAAAGTACGTACCCGCTTCAATGTGCGCGGAATCTGGATGCTGAACCGTATCATCGGTGTGGTGGTCATGATTGCGGCGATTGTGGGGCTGGTTTTTGCGGCTACCGGAAAATCTTTAGCTTGATATGTATATTTCAAAACAACTGAAACAAAAGAATATTGCCGAATACCTGCTCTACATGTGGCAGGTTGAAGATATGATCCGTGCCAACAATTTTGACATGGAAAAAATCCGTAAGAACATCATTGATCCGTATCCTTCCTTAACGGACGAACAGTGTAAGGAACTTGCCCAATGGTATCAGGATCTGATCAATATGATGCACGATGAAGGAGTGATGGAAAAAGGCCATGTGCAGATCAACAAGAATGTAATTGTGTGGCTTACCGACCTGCATCTCCGTCTGCTCCGTTCTCCCAAATTCCCTTATTACAGTGCTGCCTATTACAAGGCGCTGCCGTTTATTGTTGAGCTGCGCGCCAAAGGGGCCGACAAGGATGAACCGGAACTGGAAACATGTTTCGATGCACTTTATGGAGTCCTGATGCTGAAACTCCAGAAAAAGGAAATCAGTGAGGAGACTCAGAAAGCGATGAAGGTAATCAGTGACCTGCTGGCTATTCTGGCAGGGTATTATATCCAGGACAAGAACGGTGAACTGGATTTGGATTGATAAAGCTGGATTATATAAATGGAATCTGTGATGAAGAATATTTTGATAACCGGCGCCAACGGACAGCTTGGAAACGAAATGCGTCTGCTGGCCGGTGAAAATGAAGGTTATAATTATTTCTTTACCGATGTGGCGGAACTTGATATCTGCGACGAACGGGCGGTAATGGATTTTGTGGCGTGTCATCAGATTGATATCATTGTGAATTGTGCCGCATATACGGCCGTAGACAAGGCGGAAGACAATCAGGAGTTGTGTAACCGCTTGAATGCGGTAGCGCCGGGATTTCTGGCAAAGGCTGTGGCTACCCGTAACGGGTACCTGGTGCAGGTCTCTACCGATTATGTCTTTGATGGTACGGCTCATATTCCTTATAAGGAGGATCAGCCCACTTGTCCTAATTCGGTTTATGGAATGACAAAGCTGGCGGGAGAGCAGGAGGCTTTGAAGTATTGTAGCAATACGATGGTGATCCGTACGGCCTGGCTGTATTCCACGTTCGGAAATAATTTTGTGAAGACTATGATCCGTCTGGGAAAGGAAAAGGAAAGTCTGGGAGTCATTTTTGACCAGATTGGTACTCCCACGTATGCCCGGGATCTGGCGTCCGTCATTTTTGCAGCCATAAATAAAGGTATTGTGCCGGGTATCTATCATTTCAGTAACGAAGGTGTCTGCTCCTGGTATGATTTCACCAAGGCCATCCACCGCCTGGCGGGAATTACGGCCTGTCATGTGAAGCCGCTGCATACCGAAGATTATCCGACAAAGGCGGTACGCCCGCATTATTCGGTGCTCGACAAAACGAAGATAAAGGAGACTTACGGGGTGGAGGTTCCGTACTGGATGGACAGCCTTGCCGAATGTATTGAAAAATTAGCATAATCCCATACATATTGTAACAGACAATGAATGCAGAAATAGAAAGAAGACGTACGTTTGCGATTATCGCACATCCGGATGCCGGTAAGACGTCACTGACCGAAAAGCTGTTGTTGTTCGGTGGACAGATTCAGGTAGCCGGTGCCGTAAAATCGAACAAAATCAAGAAAACTGCCACATCCGACTGGATGGATATCGAAAAACAGCGTGGTATTTCGGTAACTACCTCCGTGATGGAGTTCGATTACCATGATTATAAGATCAATATCCTGGATACTCCGGGTCACCAGGATTTTGCGGAAGATACTTACCGTACGCTGACTGCCGTAGACAGTGTCATCATCGTGGTCGATGGTGCGAAAGGTGTGGAAAGCCAGACGCGTAAACTGATGGAAGTCTGCCGTATGCGTAATACTCCGGTCATTATCTTTGTAAACAAGATGGACCGTGAGGCGAAAGATCCGTTCGACCTGCTGGATGAACTGGAGGAAGAACTGGTAATCAATGTACGTCCGTTGAGCTGGCCTATTGAAAGTGGTCCCCGTTTCAAGGGTGTCTATAATATCTATGAACAGAAACTGAATCTTTTCCAGCCGTCTAAACAGGTGGTGACTGAAAAGGTGGAGGTGGATATCCATACGGAAGAGCTGGATAGCCATATCGGCAGTCCGCTTGCCGAGAAATTGCGTAGCGAGCTGGAACTGATAGATGGAGTATATCCGGAGTTTGATGTAAATGAATACCTGAAGGGAGATATGGCTCCGGTATTCTTCGGGTCTGCCTTGAACAACTTCGGTGTACAGGAACTGCTCGACACGTTTGTAGAAATCGCTCCCTGTCCCCGCCCGGTACAGGCTGAAGAGCGTATCGTAAATCCGGATGAACCTAAATTTACCGGATTCGTATTCAAGATTACGGCTAATATCGATCCGAACCACCGTTCTTGTGTGGCATTCTGCAAGGTCTGCTCCGGTAAGTTTACGCGTAATACGCCGTATCTGCATGTGCGTCATAACAAGACGATGCGCTTCTCTTCACCTACCCAGTTTATGGCTCAGCGTAAGACGACAGTCGATGAGGCTTGGGCAGGTGATATCATCGGTTTGCCGGATAACGGTACTTTCAAGATCGGCGATACTTTGACGGAGGGTGAAATCTTGCATTTCAAGGGCCTGCCTAGCTTCTCTCCGGAAATGTTCAAGTATATCGAGAATGCCGATCCGATGAAGACCAAACAGTTGAATAAGGGAATTGACCAGCTGATGGACGAAGGTGTGGCCCAGTTGTTTGTCAATCAGTTCAACGGCCGTAAGATTATCGGTACGGTGGGACAGCTGCAGTTTGAAGTGATCCAATACCGTCTGGAGAACGAATATAATGCGAAATGCCGCTGGGAGCCGGTAAGCCTGTATAAAGCTTGCTGGATAGAAAGTGACGATGAGGAGGAATTGGAAGCATTCAAGAAACGCAAATACCAGTATATGGCCAAGGACCGTGACGGTCGTGATGTGTTCCTTGCCGATAGTGGCTATGTGCTACAGATGGCGCAGAATGATTTCAAGCATATCAAGTTCCACTTTACATCCGAATTCTGATATTGTTGGAATATCCTATTTTATGAAGCAGTCCTGATTGGGGCTGCTTTTTTTTATGCCAGCAGTTGCAGACGGAAAAATATATAAAAAAACTCTGGATTTTATTTGGTTCATAAAATAAACTTATTTATATTTGTATAAGTCAAGGGAGGAAAGCGCGCATC